>MDSZ01101969.1_pt1 | contig 33479 bp, 38 predicted proteins | sample 811201 | NCBI WGS metagenome assembly MDSZ01 (sample SAMN05326647, study PRJNA326480) | marine metagenome | isolation source: seawater | place: Indian Ocean: North | collected 2010 | reverse complement strand
CATACCCATTCCACCCATACCTGGCATACCCATTCCACCCATACCTGGCATACCCATTCCACCCATACCTGGCATACCCATTCCACCCATCGGATCACCGCCAGGTGCTGGAGTATCAGATTTTTCTTCAGGAATATCTGCAATTGAAACTTCAGTTGTAAGGAGCATTGATGCAATTGACACAGCATCTTCCAAAGATAAACGCACCACTTTTGCAGGATCCAGGATGCCTGCCTTTTTGAGGTCTTCAAATTTACCATTATTTGCATTAAACCCTTTTTTGAGCCTTTTAATGTCTGCTACCACTACATCACCATTGAATCCTCCATTCTTAGCAATTTGTTTCGCTGGTTCTTCAAGAGATTTTGAAAGGATATTAAGACCAGTTTTTTGATCTCCATTCAAATTTTTCTTAAATTTTTCTAATTCGTCTGAGAGTTCAATTAATGTTTGACCTCCTCCAGTTACTACACCCTCCTCAATAGCTGCTTTCGTTGCATTGAGAGAATCTTCTATTCTTAATTTTTTATATTTCATTTCTGTCTCGGTAGCTGCTCCTACTTTAATGACTGCGACACCTCCAGATAGTTTTGCAATTCGCTCATTAATCTTGTCTTTATCATATTCAGATTCAGTGTTTTCAACTTCTTTTTTGAGTTTCAAAATTCTCTCTTTCACAAGTGATTTGTTATCTTCGAAAGCAATGATCGTAGTTTTATCTTTTGAAATAGTAATTTTCTTTGCTTTGCCAAGATCTTCAATAGATACTTTATCCAAGGACATAGATTTATCTTCGCTTATTAAATTTCCTCCCGTTAGAATCGCAATATCTTCCAGGGCAGCCTTCCTCCTCTCTCCAAATAACGGAGCTCTAACAGAACAAACATTCAATACTCCAGCATTTTTATTCATTACTAATGCTGTCAATGCTTCACCTTCAATATCCTCTGCGAGGATTAGAAGAGCTGATCCTGCTTTTTGGATTTCTTCAAGTATCGGAACTAATGAGCTTAAGTTTGAAATTTTTTGATCAGTAATTAAGATCTTGGGTTTGTCAAGTTCACAAATCTGTATATCTTGATCAGTAATAAAATATGGAGAACTATAACCTCTCTCAAAAGACATTCCCTCAGTAATATCCAATTCAGTTTCAAGTGATTGTGATTCTTCAACAGTGATAACCCCGTCTGAAGTAACAATCTCCATTGCCTTTGTAATTATTTCTCCAATTTCTTCATCCCCTCCAGCACTCACTGTAGCAACTTTCTTTATATCAGAACCACTCACATTGATGCTTTTTTTAGCTAAAACTTCCAAAGCAAACTTAAGAGCAATATCCATGCCTTTTTTTATCTCAATTGGACTTGCGCCAGCTGCTATATTCTTTAATCCTTCCTGCACCATTTTCTGTGCAAGTATAGTTGCTGTAGTTGTTCCATCTCCAGCCTTTTCTTTAGTTTTGGAAGCAACTTCTTCAATTAATTTTGCCCCAAGGTTTGCAAAAGGATTTTCAATATTGATTTCCTTAGCAACAGCTGAGCCATCTTTAACAATATCTGGAGAACCAAATTGCTTCTGTATTACTACATTCTTTGCTTTTGGACCTATTGTTACCTTTACTGCGTTTGCAACAATATTTACTCCTTTTTCAAGTGATTCTCGAGATTCATCAGAAAAACTTAATTGTTTTGCCATGTTATTTGGTAGCTGTATACATTTACTAATGTCCCACAGAAAAGTTAATTAAATCATTCTTGACTAAGTGGGGAAAGCCGAATTTGTTTTAAATTATTGACCATATTTCTAAAATAAAGGGTATCTTAAAAATATGAATGAGTCAGGCAATTTAATTTTTACTTTGACTGCAACTTTAGCAGTAACAATGACGCTGGTGTATTTCCCTTTAAGATTTTTCTTGACTCTTACTGCCAGAAGTAGACGTTTAAAACTTCTTCAGAGAATAAGAAGATTAAGAGATGAATTAGGACAACCATATGAAAGATCTTAACTAAATATTCATTCCTCCATCAATACTTATTGTTTGACCAGTAATGTATGATCCCGCTGCACTTGAGACTAAAAATGCTACCAATTCCGCAATTTGTTCAGGGCTACCAAGCTTCCCTAATGGTATTGACTTTAGAACCTTATCATTATCAAGACTTTCGGTCATTTCCGTTTGAATAAACCCAGGTGCTACAGCATTAACATTTATGTTCCTTGAGGAAAATTCTTTTGCGCAAGTTTTAGTAAACCCGATAACCCCAGCTTTTGCGGCAGAATAATTTGCTTGACCTGGGTTGCCAATTAATCCAACAATGGATGAAATATTAACGATATTACCTTTCCTTTGTTTAAACATATACTTTGAAACAAATTTAGTGCACAAGAAAACCCCTTTTAAATTTGTATTCATAACTTCTTCCCATTGTGAGGATTTCATTCTCATAAGAAGTCCATCTCTTGTTATACCTGCATTATTTATAAGGATATCTATCGAACCATTTTTTTGTATGATCTCGTTTATTCCATTATTTACTGATTCCTCATCAGAAACGTCAAATTTTAATTTGTAGGCTTTGCCTCCAGAGTTAATTATTGTTTGTACTACTTCATCTGCTTTGAACTCTGATGAAGAGTAATTAACAATTACCTCTGCCCCCAATTTCCCAAGTAATAGAGCAATTGATTTGCCTATGCCTCTACTTGCACCAGTAACTAGTGCAACTTTACCAGATAAATTCTTCACAATTGACATTTTTAAATTACATATGATCTAAAAATAGTAGTACTAATTGTGTAAAGATATAACTTTTATTTATAATTATCTAGGAATTTTGAGATTTCATAGCTGTGCATTTACTTATTCCCGCTGCTGGAAAAGGCAGCAGAATGAAAGCAGGAAAAAATAAATTACTTCTCAAACTTGAGGGCGAATCGCTGTTATATTGGACTTTAAAGTCAGTCTTCTCCTCAAAAAAGATAAATTGGGTAGGGATAATAGGTCAGGAAAATGATAAATCAGATTTACTAGCTTCAATTAAGGAATTTTCGAGCAAGATATATTGGATTACTGGAGGAGCCACAAGGCAAGAATCAGTAAGGAATGGTTTAAATAATCTTCCATATGATGCGAAAAAAGTATTAATTCATGATGGTGCTAGATCATTAATTAAACATGATTTTATTGATAAATGTGCCGATGAGTTGCAAAATAATGACGCTGTTATTTTGGCAGTCAAGGTAACTGATACCATTAAAATTGTTGATGAAACTGGTTTCATAAAAGAGACACCTAATAGGGAAAAATTATGGGCTGCTCAAACACCTCAAGGTTTTTCTGTAGCAAAATTAAAAAAAGCTCATGAAATTGCAATTTCAAAAAATTGGTCAGTAACTGATGATGCTTCTTTGTTTGAAAGACTGAATTGGGGCGTTAAAATTATTGAAGGGACATTATCAAATATTAAAATAACAACGCCTCTAGATTTAAAAATAGCAAAGTTATTTTTGGGTCATTAATACCGAGAGTCTGCCAGTATTTCCATTCATTACTGCATCAAATCCAATTGGAATTGATGCATTCCCAGAAATATGGCCAATAGGTAAGTCATAAATAATTGGCACTTGCAGATCTTGTAATCTTTCATAAATTAATTTCTTTAAAGCAAATTTTTCTTCAGTATGATTTTCACTTTTACTTGAAAAGTTTCCGAATCCAATTCCTGCTACACCTTTTAGTTTCTTGGATAATTTCCAGTAAGTCAACATCCTGTCAATTTTGTATATTTCCTCATTTACATCTTCAAAAACTATTATTTTCCCTTTTAGATTTGGAATGTGATCAGTACCTATGAGAAAAGTTGCAATGGTTAAATTTGAAACAATTATTTTCCCATGAGCCAAACCTTTTTTTAAAGGTTTGCCTTGCAAATCATCAACGTAGCCATCAAATAGTAAATTCTTTAGCCTTGAGATACTCCAAGGCGGCTCTGAGGAGAGAGTTGTTAACATTGGGCCATGAACTGACCCTAAATAACCCCTGGAATATTTGGATAGCAGTAATGAGCAAGTATCGGAGAAACCAAGCATCCAACCTTCTTTCCAAGAAGGATCCTTTTCAAGCAAACGTGCAGCCCCCCATCCACCTTTAGCAAATATGATCATTTTCTCATCTTGAGCATTTTGCAATTCAGAAAACCTAGTTGCATCATTTCCTGCTAGATATCCATATTTTCTTGACAGAGTATTATTATGATTAACTCTCAAACCCCAATTTTTTAAAATATTTATACCCTCTAGAAAACTTTCTTTATCTGTTATGTAAGAACTTGGAGCTAAAACTTCTATTGAGTCTCCTTTATTTAATTTAGAAATCATTATTTAACTTCATCTTGAAATGATGATACCTAATAAAACTAGACTCCCATAAATTACCTGATTTTGAAAATGTTTTCCTATAAGATTGATTGATTGATTTTCGCTCTTGAAAATCTTGATTGTATCAATTTGCATTAGGTAAGATGTGACTAGTAATATAAGCCAGAAAATTAAATTTAATTGGCTTAAAAATCCGCAAATACCAAGAAATATATTAGTGAATAAGTAGCAAATATGAATAGCTATTTTAGTGCTTGATTTTAGGTTAATAGCAGAGCTATTAATGCCTATTTTCTCATCATAATCTTTATCAGCCAATGCATAAACTGTATCAAATCCAAATGTCCAGAAAATTGTTGCCATCCAGCAAAAAAACACTATTGGGTTATTCAGATTACCTTCTTGAGCAGCCCAGGGGATTAGAACTGCAAATCCCCAACAAATCGATAGTATTAGCTGAGGAAATTTAAACCACCTTTTTGACGAGGGGTATATCAAAATGATTGGTACAGACAAAAATGCCAGAAATAAAGTTAGCAAGCGCCCTTCTTCTGGTAAAGATATTGTCAGAAAAAAACTACCAATTATAAGAACAATAAAAATAATATAAGCAAACTTAAGTTTGAGCCGATTAGATGCCAGTGGTCTATCTTTAGTCCTTAATACTTTTTTATCAATTTCTTTATCCCAAATATCGTTAGCAATACAACCAAATCCACTAACTAACAAACCTCCAAATATTATTTTTAATATAATTGATAAATCTGGGTTATTACTTGGGGTTAACCATAAACTCCAACCTGCTGGAATCAATAAGATAAGTCTGCCTGAAGGCTTGTTCCAACGTAAAATTTCGATGATTGGTTTTATATTTAAGATTAGTTTTTGAATAGCCACAGTATTTTTATTTCATAACTTTAATAATCTAACTTCTAATTAGCTAATTAAATAATTAATAATAACTTTTAAGTATATAATCAGTGATGCTTTAGTATCAAAATATTGAATTTCGAAAAGAAATGCAAAATAAATTCAATACTGACAGTCAAAAAAAAATACGCTTAGCCTCAATTGATATTGGTACTAATTCAACCCATTTACTTATTGCTGAAATTAATACAGATTTAAAGTCTTTCTCAATAGAATTCACAGAAAAATCTACCACTAGACTTGGGGAAAGAGATGAGGATGGCAATCTTCAGGAAGATGCTATTCAAAGAGTTCTGGAAACTCTTAAGAGATTTAAAGAGTACTGTACTAGTTTTGGAGTCGTAAAAATTATGGCGGCAGCAACAAGTGCTGTAAGAGAATCTCCTAATGGTGAAGATTTAATTATTAGAGTAAGGAATGAAATTGGTTTTGATATTGAGCTTATCAGTGGGGCAGAAGAGGCGAGATTAATCTATTTGGGTGTTTTATCTGGGATGTCTTTAGGAAGTGGATCCCACGTAATATTGGATATTGGAGGAGGCTCTACCGAAATAATTTTAGCTAACGGCGGGGATACGAGGGCTTTAACTAGTGCCAGAGTTGGTGCAGTCAGATTAAAGAATGATTTCTTTGAAATAGAAGAATTAAGTAATTCTAGAATCCAATTCTTAAAAACTTTTATAAAAGGTTCATTAGAACCATCCGTTGCAAAAATTCAAAAACGTCTTGCTAAAAATGAATCAATATCCTTAATAGCGACAAGTGGTACTGCTATTTCTTTAGGGAATTTGATTGCCTCTGAGCTAGGGGAGTCAAAGCAAAAAATGCATGGTTATAAATATTCAAAAGTTGATTTACGAAAGATTTTGGAGAAATTAATTCAAATGTCTCCTTTAGAAAGACGAGAGATACCCTCTATAAGTGAGAGGAGAGCAGAAATAATTATTCCAGGAGGATTAATTCTTGATACTTGTATGCATATGCTTAATGTCGATGAGCTGACAATAAGTTCAAGGGCTTTGAGGGAGGGAATAGTTGTTGATTGGATGATTAGGAAAGGAATGTTGAAAAGTGAATTTGGAATACAAAGTAATGTTAGGAAAACCACAGTTATGCATCAAATACAAAAATTCGCAGTTGACAAATTAAGATCAGAAAAAGTATCTTCTTTAGCTCTTCAAATCTACGATCAAACATTTGGAATACTTCACGATGACTCAATTAACAAAGGAAAAGATCTTTTATGGGCTGCATCTTTTCTATATAATTGTGGAAAGCAAATTAATCTAAGTGCTTATCACAAGCATTCTTGGTACTTAATTAGGAACTGCGAATTATTAGGTTATTCTCAAGTTGAAAGAAACATGATTGCGGCCATAGCCAGATATCATAGGAAAACACTCCCAAAAAAAAGACATGAATCATGGCAAAGTATAGTTTCTAAAGAAGATAAAAAATTAGTACTTGATATGTCTTTGATTCTCAGATTGGCTGCATCTTTGGACAAAAGACCTGATCCTGTAATATCTAATATTGAAATCTCACAATTACAAAATCAGATATTATTCAAATTAATTTCATCAGAGTCAAAAAAAGATCTAATGCTTGAAAAATGGAGTTTAGAGTCGTGTTCGGAGGTAGTCAAAGAATTAAAAAATCTAAATTTAGAAGTAATTTAAATATTTTTTTGAACTCTCTCCTCTAGAGATTCATTTTGTATGTTTGTGAAAATATTTAAAATAAATGATGATGAGATAAGACCAATCAAGCCTGACATCATAACCAAAATCAGAAAAACAATTGGACTAGTTTTTTTGATTTTATTATCTTCTTTGTTTTCCTCAGCTGATTTATTAGTTGTCTCTGTTGAAGTTGTTTCGCTTAATTCACCCATCATTATATTATGATCGAGTTTTAGCTTTTCAGAGATTCTCCGTACCATTGCATTAACAAAGACTTTCTCTGGTAATAAATCTTCTCTTCCATCTTCAATAGCTTTTAATTGATATTCACTTATTTTTAAAGATTTTGCTAATTCTTCAATAGATTGATTTTTATTGTTTCTGGCCTCTTTAATAAATGATCCGATCTTTGATAAAGAAATACTATCTGAGGGATTGCTGTTCAATTTTTCAGATTTCCTTTTTTCCAATTAACTAAGTTTTTACTAATTATAGTGATTAAATTTTAAGTAACAACTTTAGTCTTTAATTATGATTTTTAAATAATCAAATATGATTATTGTTTTCGAAAAAGATGCTGATAGTCTGGATTATATAAATTTGAGGCTTCTTTAAAATTTCCAATAGCTGGACTAATTATATAAATAGTGGTTCTAATGAGATTTTTTGATTTTGTGAATTTTTCCATATCCTTAAGATCTATGATTTCTGTCCAGCCATCATCCCATGAAACTCTATAGCCAACGATTACTTTAGTATTAGGTGAATAGAATTCTAAAAGAGTTTTTTGGGCATTTTTTACATGCCTCGCGCTCAGATAGAGACATAATGATGATCCTATTTGAGCTAAATTCCTGAGGGACTCTCTTTCAGGCATACCAGTTCTCCCACCAGCTCTTGAAAGTATGATTGTTTGTGTAACATTTGGGACGGTTAACTCCGCTTGATGAGAAGAGGCTGTTACTTGAAAAGCACTTATCCCTGGTATTACCTCACTTTTTATATTTTCTTTTTTCAAGATCTCTATCTGCTCTGTAATTGCACCAAATAAACATGGATCTCCATCATGCAACCTAATTACTTTCTTCCCATCCTTATAACGTTGAATCATCATCTTAGTTATTTCATTTAAATCAAGGGAACTAGTCCTTATTCTTTCAGCTCCTTTCTTAGCATGATTTAACATCTTTGGAGGAATTAAAGAATCAGTCCAAAAAATAACTTCCGCTTGTTTTATTTCTCGTAAAGCTCTAATTGTTAATAAATCAGGGTCTCCAGGACCTACTCCAATAAATAAGATCTTCTTCATTACTAGTTATTCTTACTTAATTTAGAATTTATAAAGAATATCCATATAAGTCCAGAAGAGAATAAAATTATGCTCATAAACTGAGCAATTCTTATTCCCCCTTCACAATATGGAGGTAATGCGCCTAAGCACAAAGAATCAAGTCTCAAGCCTTCAATCCAAAATCGGCCAAAGCTATAAGTTATTAAATATAAACAACTCACTATACCTTGATTGAATCTATTATCTCTATTTTGTTGATTGAATACAAAAATCAAAAGTATAAAAATTAAAAAATTCCAAATCGATTCATATAAAAATGTAGGATGAAAAAAATCTTTATCTAGAAATTCTATAGGCCTATATTCCATTGGGATGAAAAGCTTCCAAGGTAAATCAGTGGGTAAGCCAAATGCTTCATTATTAAAGAAATTTCCCCATCTTCCAATTGATTGTCCAAGAATAACTGAAGGTAAGATTGTATCTAGAAGACTGACAAAAGGAATTTTCTTAGCTCTGCAAAATAATAAAAGTGATAGCAAACCACCTATTAAGGCTCCATGGATAGCTATGCCACCTTCCCATATAGCTAAAAATGATGGAAATTTAATTGTATGATTAAGCACGTTTACAGTAGTAAAAAAATTAAAGCCACTAAATTGCCTGTATTCAAAAATTACATAGTAAGCTCTAGCCCCAATTATAGAAAATAAGACAAGTCCAGGTAAAAGCTCATTAATAAAATTGGGATCAAAACACCTTGATTTTGCAAGCTTCTTAGAAATAAATACGCCAATTAACAAAGAGAAGGAAATAAGAAGACCGTACCACCTTATATCGTAAAAGCCCAAACTAATAAACTCAGGTCCAGGTGATCTGATAAAAGCAGGAATAAGATGCATTAAAAGGATTTATTAAATTCCCTCGGCGGCCTGAACTTTTTCTACCTGCTTTTTCTTCAAGACAAGTAATATTTGTGTTAATCCAACACCAATGAAAAAGACAATTAAACCTATAACTCTATATGGATTTTGTAAAACAACTTCTGTGTCTAATTGACCAAATCCTCCAACATTTGGATCAGAGGTTAGTGGATCTCCTGCTTTTATCTCGTCGTCAGCATTTACTATGATTTTAGAACCAGCAGGTAATGATTCTGATATTGAATCGCCATCACTATTTAGTATCTTTATCAAGTAGCTTCCGTCATCATTAGTTTCAACTGAATTAATTATCCCTGTAGTTGAAGATGTAAATAAGGCATTATTACTTTTTTCACCATTTGGATAAACTTGACCTCTCCCTCTATTCGCTCCAACATGAATTGAATATTTACCGTAATGGTATTCCTTGTTTGAAGATGGATCAGGTGAAAGTACAGGGAAAACGATCTCCTTATTTGTGTCTCCTGGTAATGGGCCAACAATTATGATGTTATCTTTTTCCTCGCTGTAGTTGGAGAAATAAACTCCCTCTGTCTCTTCTTTTATTTCTTCAGTCCAGCGATCTTGTGGGGCAAGTTTAAATCCGTCAGGAAGCATAACAACCGCTCCCACTTGCAATGGAACTTCAGTCCCATCTGCACCTATTTCCTTTAAATCATTTTTATAGGGTATTTTTACAACAGCTTTGAATACACTATCTGCTCCAACTGACTGAGGAACCTCTGCAATTGTAGGCATCTGGGCTAAGTGACAGTTTGCGCATACAATTTTACCTGTTGCTTCTCTTGGAGATTCATAATTTTGCTGTGCCCAGAAAGGATAAGCTTCTACTGGAATTGGTGAAATTAAGAAATTCAGAATTGTTATTAAAGCAAACGCGTAAGCTATAAAATTTTTCATAATAAATTTAATTAATAAATACATAAACTTTAAGCCCACCATGGTTTTTCATTTGTTCTAAAATCAGTCTCACTCCATTGTTTGACTAGAACCGAATCGTCTTCGATATCAACATGAGCCAATGCTAGTGAAAGAGGAGCAGGTCCTCTGACAACCTTACCGTTGGCATCATATTGACTGCCATGGCAAGGGCAAATGAATTTGTTGGCTCCACTATTCCAAGGGACTACGCAACCAAGATGCGTGCAAATAGCATTAAGACCAAAATTACTTATTTCTCCATCATCTTGAACAATTATGTAAGTTGGATCACCTTTAAGGCCTTGAACTAGGCTTCTATCGCCTGCCTGGTGACCAGCTAACCAACCAGTTTTTGTTACTGGATTCCCTAATTCATCTTTAGCGGAGGTTCCACCCCCTCCTCCACCAGCTCTTAGAGGCATGAAGTAGTTAGCTACTGGATACAAAGCACCCAATGCTACTCCTGTAGCTGTACCAAATGTAAGAAGATTCATAAATTGCCTTCGACCCATTGAAGGCACATTATTTGAACTTAATTGAGTCATTCGATACTATTAAATGTTATTTACTAGTTATTATGAAACATCTAGTATGATTTCTGTTAAAAATAGATAGGACTTTTAATAATTTGATTACTTGATTTGCTTTTAAACTTTTTTAGATACGCTATGAAACCATTAAAAATTGAGGAGATTAATTATTATTTAGTTCAAAGATGGGGTAAGAAATATGATTTTAGACTTTTCAGGAGAAAGAATTATTTGTATTTTCAAATGATGTGGAAATTCCTAGGTCAAGAATCATTCCAGATGTCTGAAGTAGAGTATGAAAGATCCTTAGCTGAGAAAATTGAAATATTAAATAGATGTGGTTATGCAGAGGAAGTGAGAGAATGGCTTCAATCAGTCAATTCAAGACCTAGATTGGGTAGGGCAGTGAGTTTGCAATTATCTATCAATGAGAGGATGAAAGAGTTTTTGACTTGAAAGTTTCTGATAATAAAGTCAAACCAGCTCCAACAAAGAATAAAAAAACTATTGATAATGAAAGTAAGGACATTGTAAGGGGATCTGTTGAAGGGGTAATTATGGCTGACAAAATTGCTGAAGAAATTACTACTATTTTCCAGTTTGAAACCATTTTTTCGGTTGTAACTATTCCAAGTGATCCCAGGATAAATTGTAAAACAGGTAATTGAAACGCTATTGCAGTACTAGACATAAGCAGTAACACAAAATCAAAATATCTCTCAATGGACCATAGAGGTTCAACTATGTCAGCTCCAAATTTAATGAAGAAGTTGATCGCTGCAGGAACCAAAATCCACCATGAGAATATGAGTCCAAGAAAAAAAAGCAAAGCAGATCCGAATACAGCTGGCAGAACAAGACTTTTTTCTTTATTTGTCAATCCAGGGGATATAAATAATACTATTTGATAGAAAATATAAGGCAAAGAGACTATTAATCCACAATAACCAGCAACTTTAATAGCTACAAATAAAAATTCCCCAGGTGATAATTGTAATAGGCGTATATTATTTGCTGGCATTTCTAAAAATGCAATTATTGGTTTTATAAGAAAGAAACTAAAAGTAATACAAATAACAACACAATAAATGGAATTGAGAATTCTATGTCTCAATTCTTCAAGATGATCACTGAAGGACATCATTCCATTTTCTTTTAGTTCTTTTTTTTCACTAGTATTGGTCATTATTAAACTTTATATATCTGCAATTGATCCTATTTAGAATTTATATATCATTTGATTTTTGGATTGGTTGGATCTGGGAGTACAAATGGAGGGCAATCGTTTAGAGATGATTCACCATAAGTTTCATATTCTCTATAGCCTCCCATTTTCCCATTAGTTTTCATTAAAGCGCTTACAAAAGCAAGTAGCAAGAATACTGTTGGAGCTCCGATTATTAACGCTGCTCCAAACAAATATCCAACTATAAATTCTGGGAAAGTATGGTTACCTAAAAATTCGTGGGTTCCTAAAAGAAAATCAAACATATAAAATAAAATTTTTTATATTATAAACCAAATTCAACATTGAGGATTACTTTTAATATAATCTTCGCCTCTTTTAGGATTGCCCCATATAATTTCCATATTTTTAAAAGAAACGCAACCTAGACCACCACTGTTTAGTTTGTATAAATCTTTACTTTTTACTAAGTTTATCGGAACCTTTACATTCCCTTTTGCTTTACAAAAAAAAGCTGCAATGTCAGCAGATATCTGAATATCCTGTTCATCAGCAATTTTTACAGAAGACTTTAAAACTACATGGCTCCCTGGGGATTCTTGTGCGTGAAACCAGAGATCTCCTTTTTTAGATAATTTAAAGCTAATCAAATCATTTTGTCTCATATTTCTACCAATCAGAATGGTAATTCCTCCTGGAGAATTAATCTCAATTGGGGATGTTTTTGTATCTTTTGATTTTTTACTTTCCCTAATAGTCTTAATTTTTATACTAAATTCGCTGCATAATTCATTTCTAAGTTCTTCCATCAAATATATTTTCGTTTGCATTGATTCGATACTTGAGGAGTTTATGTTCTCAAGCATATTGCTAAACTCATCAAGTCTTTTTAATTTGTTTTCATAGATAGCTAATCTCTCTATTATTGACTTTCTTGCTCGTTTTAGTTTCTTTGACTTTTTATATAGCTTCTCTGCTTCAATGATACTTGCTTTATTAATGTTGGTTCTCAGAAAAATATTATCAGCTCTGGTTTTGAATGATTCGTGATTCTCTGCATTATTAAGTAATTTAATCTGTTCATTGCAATTCTTTTTGTTTATGTTTTGCTGTTTAAAAATAATTCCATCAAGTTTTAAAAATAAATACTCAATTTTCTTAAGCTTTAAAAAATAGTCATAATAATTTTCTAAACCGTCCGCTAGATCAAATTGCGGGGTAGTTGATATATCATTTTTTGAGAACCAAACACAATAAAAATTATGACTGAAAGTACTAAAATAAAAGATGTTATTTTTAAATCGAAAGATCCATAATTTCCAGATTCGAAAAATTTCTTTTAGATTCTTTTCTGTTATGAGGTCAATATTCGTATTCATCAAATTTTTAGTTTTTAAATTTGCGATATATTCAATTTGGGTGGTAAGCATAGGACTTACACCTTGATAGTTTTCCAAGAGACAATCTTTTAATAATTTAGGTACGGTTGAAATGTTCTCTGCCCAAGTTTCAAAATTTTCCTTTTCGCAAGGTGATTTTTTAAGCGTTTGTGGTGGGGAAGAATACAATGACCCCGTTGAAATTGTTCTAAAGCTTGATTGATTAGATTTAATTTGCCTACCTGCAGCTATTATCCGGAAATTTTTGTCTAAATAAAAAATATTACTGTGCTTACCCATTAATTCGATAATTAGGTATTTAGATATTTCATCATTTGGTTTTTTCGCGAATTCAAGTTTTATAACCCTTTCAAAATTATCTTGGCTAATCCTAACCAAAGCCATATATTTCAATCCATGGCTGAGCTGCTTTGCAAGCGTACTCTCTGATCCAACCCTTTCAGGCTTTTTGATTTTTATTATTCGAGCACAATCTCCTTGCCAGCTTATTTCTAACCAAGTTTGCTTGGTAACTCCTCTTAAACAAATTTGTATAGTATTTTGTTCTGGCTGTTGAGCTGTTTCAAATTTAGAGGGTATAATTGTCTTCGAAAGGTAATGCAAAATTGATTTAATAGACGTTATGTCCATTATTTGAGGAACACCTTTTTGCATTCAGAATTTAATTACCAAGGCTTTTAATTTTACAGCAAAATAATTAATATGAACAATCAAAAAAATCTAATTATTATTACTGGCCCTAGTGGTGTTGGGAAAGGCACAGTAGTCAAGGAGGTACTTAAAAAAAATAATAAATTCTGGCTTTCAGTTTCTGCGACTACAAGAGATCCAAGGCAAGATGAAAAGGAAGGTGAGAACTATTTCTTCTTAAAAAAGCCTAAATTTGAGGAAATGATTGATAAACAGCTTTTTTTAGAATGGGCAGAGTTTGCTGGGAACTATTATGGAACTCCAAAAGAATCAGTAAATAAGAAAATAAAGCAAGGTTACAAGGTTATTCTTGAAATTGAAATTGAAGGAGCTAAGCAGGTAAGATCTAAAATGAAAAATGTCTTATCAATATTTTTGCTTCCCCCCAATAAAAAGGAATTGGAGAGAAGAATTAGGGAAAGAGCCACTGAAAGTGAGTCTTCTATTATCGAAAGGCTAAAAAGATCACATTATGAAATTGACAGTTCAAAGGATTTTGACTTTCATGTTGTAAATAACGATCTTCAAAAAACAATACAAGATGTCTTTGATATCATTAAAAACTAATTTTCGGATCTAACTCATTGGGTGAAATAATAGATCAGGGAAGAATCTATTAAATTCTATAATGATTCCAGCTGTTAGGGTCAGCCAAACAGCTGCAACTACTGGAGCTGATCTGACGAATTTTGTATTTAGAAGTTTAAACATTTTGATTTGTTCTATAAAGTTGATTGTTATCGAGGCCCATTAAGAGTGATGTTTTTATCAGTTTCTCTTAGATCACCATTTCTCCCTTCTTTGTTCGCAAGAAGTGGCCATTGAGCTCCTTTAACAAGACATTTTTTGGCAAGGTCGAAATCAATAATGATTTCTAGATCAGCAGGATTTTTAGTCTTCTTAGACTCAATTAGATACTCTCTACCTGACCATCCAATAATTCCTGCAATATATATAAAAAGCACACCTGGGATTAAAAGATCACCTTCATGACCTCTATTTAGCAGTGCTCCAAAAGGCTCGCCAGGAGGACCCATAATTAGATGAGGTAGACCATCATCTCCACATAATGCTTTACCGTAACGTTCAAACCTAGCAATATCTTTAGGTGTTGAGGCACTATTGGCTCTTTCCATGAATTTAGTATTCTCAGAGCATTTCTGAAGAGCAGATGCTGTGAATTCGGTACTAGCTCTGTCTGCATTTAATGCAGGACCATTTGCTGCAAAAGCAAGAGGACTCATACCAAAGATTAGGAAAACCGAGGTTATAATTGAAAAAAAGAATTTCATAAGTGGCAATCTTTAATAACCTTTTGATTAATATAAGGTAATTTAATATATAAAATAGAACATATAGACAAATATATGCAGAAAGTTCTCGCTATTGAAACAAGTTGTGATGAGACTTCTGTTTCAGTTGTCTCTAATGTTGAGAGAATATACAAAATTCACTCAAATATTATTGCCTCTCAAATTAAAGATCATTCGAAATGGGGCGGAGTTGTTCCTGAACTTGCTGCAAGAAAACATCTAGAGAATATTCCTTATGTTCTAGAAACTGCTCTTAAAGAGGCAAATGTCCAAATCAGCGAGGTTGATTTTATAGCATCAACTGTTGCCCCAGGCCTTGTAGGTTCACTAAGGGTGGGTTTAACAGTTGCAAAATCCCTAGCTTCAATTCACTCAAAGCCTTTCTTGGGGATTCATCATTTAGAGGGACATCTCTCTTCTATACTATTTTCAAAGAATTACCCTGAGATACCTTATTTGGCATTGCTAGTAAGTGGTGGCCATACCCAATTAATTAGAGTAGATAGCAAAGGATCAATGACAACTTTAGGTAAAAGTTTTGATGATGCAGCTGGTGAGGCTTTTGATAAAGTAGGACGGCTACTGGGATTAAGTTATCCAGGTGGCCCCGCAATAGAGGAAATTGCTAAGAAAGGTGATGCAAAAAGATTTAATTTACCAAAGTGCAAAGTTTCAGATAAAAAAGGGGGTTACTTAAAATATGATTTTTCTTTCAGCGGATTGAAAACAGCAGTATTAAGATTAATTGAGAAAATAAAATTAGAAGAAAATGCTTTGCCTGTGGCAGATATAGCAGCAAGTTTTGAAAGGGTTGTCGCAGAGGTATTGGTAGAAAGGACAATAAATTGTGCAGTTGATTTTAAATATAAGGATATTGTTGTGGTTGGTGGTGTGGCTGCAAACAATACATTAAGAAAAATGATGATTGACAAAGCTGATCAAAAATCCATTAAAGTTCATTTAGCTCCTTTGGAACTTTGTACTGATAATGCTGCAATGATTGGTGCAGCTGCTTTATCAAGATTAAGTTTTGGCAATCACAAGAGCTCTCTGAAACTTGGAGTTTCAGCAAGGTTGCCTATAGAAAGAGCATTTTCTCTATATGATAAAAATCCTCCTTTTTAATTCAAATATCTATGAATAACAAACCTAATAAATTCAAACAAGAAACAAACAAATTTGTTGATAAGTCTGAGTTGAATTTGTGGAAAAGAGGCTTTACCCCTCAAGCAGAAATTTGGAATGGAAGAATGGCAACTGTTGGAATCGGTCTTTTACTACTACTAATTGTTTTATTGAATAAATTACCATCTTAATTTTTTGTAAAATTATTGAAAAACTCTTTGAATCAATATTTTTATTTTAAAAACTTCTTAAGATCTTGAAATAATTTATACAGAGTAGACTTGAAATATTATTATTGATTTAATTAAATATATCTATATTCGTTTTTTAGGATATTTATATGACGCCTGAAAGGCTTGGGTTACTTTGGGGTATTACTGTTTTTGCAGGAGCAATCGCTCGTCTCATTTCATCAATAACAGGTTTCCCTAGTGTTGTAATTTTGCTTCTGTCAGGCTTACTTATAGGAAGATCAGGCTTTGGATTAGTGGAGCCTCTCGATCTTGGACAGGGATTGGAGACTATCGTTGGACTTCTGGTTTGTTTGGTTTTATTCGAAGGTGGTTTAAATTTAAAATTGCCTGAGGGAAATATTAGAAATACTGTATTAAGAATATCCTTGTTGCGGTTATTCATATCGCTTAGTGGTGGGGTATTGGTTTCTCATTGGTTGGCTGGTTTATCTTGGCCAGTGGCTGGTGTTTATAGTGCAATAGTTCTAGCTACTGGCCCGACTGTTATAACTCCTTTAGTTGAACAAATCAAATTAGCCTCTCCATTATCAGATGTGCTCAAAGCAGAGGGGTTAGTTTTAGAGCCTATCGGAGCAGTGCTCGCTTTATTATTGTTGGAACTCCTTTTAGGTGATTTACATGGAATAAAAGAAGTCTTTATTGCTCTTATGGAACGATTAGGAGGAGGTGTATTAATAGGAATATTAGCTGGATGGATTTTATCTGAGATTTTAAAAAAGATAAAAAATGAATCCTCATTTGGGATAGAACTCCAGGTGACAGTTGGCATTATCTTTTTGGTTTATGGTATTTGTGAGTACTTTTTACCAGAATCAGGTTTGCCTGCTTCTGTAGCCTCTGGTTTCATTGTTGGTAAACGAGAAATTATTGATAAAGAAAGATTAGATAATTTAATAGGTGAATTAGCTCAGCTAGCGATAACTGTTCTTTTCCCCTTATTGGCAGCTGACGTTTCATGGGGGGAATTAAGCCCACTAGGCTTGGGTGGAGTAATTTCTGTTTTTATTATGATGTTAATTGTTCGTCCCATTTCAGTTTCTTTGGCTACCGTTGGTCAACAACTAAATATCAAACAAAGGATATTTTTAGCCTGGTTAGCACCAAGAGGTATAGTAACTGCTGCGGTAGCGTCTCTGTTTGCAATAAGGCTTGAGCAGGCTGGAGTATTAGGAGCTGGTCGTCTCCAAGGCTTAGTATTTCTAACTATATTGATGACAGTTGGCATACAAGGACTAACTGCTAAGCCTCTTGCTAATTTCTTAAACTTGATTGATCAAGATAATTAAATATTAGAAATACACCTTTTTATTCTCTCAGAATCAAGATTATTTTCAGCAATTAATTGCCAGCTTTCAATCAAATCAGGGCCACTTAAACATCCGAATAATGACACTCTTAATGATTTCATTAGGAGCCCTTTTTTAATGGAGGAATTAACTGAAATTTCCTTTAGAGCCCTATTAGCTTCATCTTTATCAATCTTCTGATTCCTATTTTTAGCATATTCGTATAAAAGCTTTAATGCGATTTGACTATCTTGCATTTCGATAAAGGCTTTACCATCCTTTTGAATCTCAGGAACTTCGAAAAATGATTTAGATTGCTCAATACTTTCATTTAATAAAACTACAGAATCGCGAAGAAGTTCTGTTAACTTTAATCCCCAAGATTCTGATGGCTCATTCCAGCCTTCCTTTATCCATAGTGTCTTGAAAAGATTATGTAGATCTATGATGGGCATTTTTTTTATGTGCTGGGAATTTATCCAGTTTAATTTTTCCCAATTAAATTTAGCACCAGACTTATTTACATCATCAAGTTTGAAGATCTTAGACATTTCATCAAGAGTTAATACCTCGCCATTGTCTGATTTAGGCGTCCATCCTAATAAAGCCATATAGTTTACCAAAGCACTTGGCAAGTATCCCATTTTTTTGAATTCATCTATTGAGGTTACAGAATCTCGTTTAGATAATTTTTTCCCTTCTGGATTAAGTATTAATGGAGTGTGGGAAAAGATGGGTAATTCAAAATCTAAAGCTTTGTAAATTAAAATTTGCTTTGCAGTATTTGATATATGATCTTCTCCTCTTATTACATGGGTAATGCCCATATGATTATCGTCAACGACTACAGCTAAATTATAAAGTGGCGATCCGATCTCATAGCCTTTTGCTCTTCTTGAAAGAACCATATCCCCGCCAAGATCTTTGCCAAGCCATTTAATTTCTCCACGCACTGAATCATGCCATTTAATTTCTAATCCATCATCAATTTTAAATCTGATTACTGATGTTCGTCCCTCAGAGATGAAGCTGTCTATCTCTGACTTAGTAAGATCTCTATGTCTGTTGTCATGTCTTGGAGGTAAACTATTTTTTTGCTGAAATTCTCTCAATTCATGAATTTCATTTTCAGAGGTAAAGCATCTATAAGCAATCCCCTTATCTAGAAGTTTTTGTATTGATAACTTATGGATTTCAATTCTTTTACTTTGTTTAATTGGCTCCTCATCCCAATTTAGACCAAGCCACTGTAAACCTTCGAGTATATTTTTCGTGAATTCTTCCTTGGATCTAAGCGAATCTGTATCTTCGATCCTGATGAGGAATTTCCCATTGGTGCTTTTTACATGAAGCCAGTTAAATAAAGCTGTTCTTGCAGTCCCAATATGTAATGTTCCTGTAGGGCTTGGGGCTAACCTTAAACGGTTTTTCAATGAATTCATAAAAAGAACGGGACCGACGGGATTCGAACCCGCAACTTCCGCCGTGACAGGGCGGTGCTCTAACCAGTTGAACTACGGTCCCAGATTTGAGGTTTTCCTTACTCAACAAGTATAAATTATCAGGTAGTGATAACGAAATTATTTTGTTGAAATAAAATAATTAACTTTTTAAAGCAATTTGAGGAAAACGACTCTTTACTTTAGCTAAGGTCTAAAACCCGCTGGCTCTATAAGGCGAACCTGGTTCCCTCTCGCCGTAAATTCTCTACCTTGGTCACTTTGGACAACAACTCTGCCCCCAGATTTTACTCTGATGACTCTTGCTCGTACCCATCCAAGAGCTGCTGATTCAAGGACTTTAACTACATCCCCTGGTTGAAGATCTAACTCCATCTCAAAAAAAAAATAAATTACAAATGTTGGTTCCAACGCGCCGTGGAGGACTTGAACCCCCGACATCAGGTTTTGGAGACCTGCGTTCTACCAACTGAACTAACGGCGCATTAAGTTGATTATAAGCGCCTGTATGAACAGTAGGCTTAATCTACTTTACAACCTTAACGGTCGAAGCGTTGTTTAACTCGTGTAGCTTTACCAACTCTATCTCGCAGATAAAATAGCTTTGCTCTTCTTACTTTACCTCTGCGTTCTACTTTTAGAGAGGCAACTTGTGGACTATGAAGCATAAAAATCCGTTCAACTCCGATTCCCTGGAAAATTCTTCTCACAGTAATTGTTTTGTTTAAACCTCCATGCCTCTTTGCAATAACAACCCCTTCATATGGTTGTACCCTCTCTTTGTTACCTTCTGTAATTTTGACACCAACTTTTACAGTGTCTCCTACGTATATTTCTGGTAATTCTTTCTTAAGTTGAGATTCTTCAAAGTCCTTGATTAGATCAATGGATATTTTTTCGCTTGAAGAATTTTTAGCTAAAGATGTGTTGGAATCTAAATTAGAAGTTTCTTTTTGGTTTGTGTTTTCGGAATCAATAATTTCAGTCTCTTTTGTCATCGATCTGATAAATGGGCCAAGTTTTTATTTTACCTCTTTGGACCGCTTTTCGAAACCTTTTTAAAAAATCCTAGTTTTTTTACAAAAATTTGAATTCCAGTAATAAGCATCCAAATTAATCCGAGAGAATTAAAAATAACATATATTAACTCTCCATTTTTGCCAAGCCATTCGCCTTCATGAATAGACATAAGCCAATGTACATCATCTCTTGAATATCCCAATAGATCTTTAGAAATCCGATAGAACAGCCCAGTAATTGATGATATCAATAATGGTAAAAAGACCCAAGGTGCCAACCATTGATGAAATTGTCTAGAATTAGTAATAAATTTCATTTCTTTTTTTAGTTTTGAAAAACCAACAGATTTAAATTGGCCAAAATTATTTACTAATTTTGAAGATTTTATCTAATTACATTATTTATTCCGATGAGACATTTTGCAGAACTTTTATTAAATAAAAATATTTCAAAGTCTAATGATCAAGTTCCTTTCATAAAAGGAAGACGAGGCATAGAAATTAAATCAGCACGAGAAATAAAGTTAATGAAGAATTCTAGTAAAATTGTTGCAACTGTCTTGAGGGAAATTAATGATTTAATCAAACCAGGATTGACTACAAAAGATTTAGATAATTTTGCAGAAAAACGTATCAGGGAAATGGGAGCAATTCCAAGTTTCAAGGGTTATCATGGTTTCCCAGCAAGTATTTGTTCAAGTATTAATAATGAGGTGGTTCATGGAATACCCAGTAATAAAAAGGTTATTAAAGCTGGAGATCTTGTAAAAATCGATACAGGTGCATATTTGGAGGGCTTTCACGGAGATAGTTGCATCTCGGTTTGCGTCGGGGAGGTTAGTAAAGAGGTTAAGAAACTTAGTGATGTCGCACAAAAAGCCTTATTTGCAGGGCTCTCAAAAATTAAAGCTGGCAATACTTTGCTAGAAGTCGCAGGCGCAATAGAGGATGAAGTTGTTGCAAATGGCTTTAGTGTCGTTGAGGACTATACAGGTCATGGTGTTGGTAGGAATCTTCATGAAGAACCATCTGTATTTAACTTCAGAACAAATGAGCTTCCAAATGTTAAATTAAGGGAGGGAATGACATTAGCTGTGGAGCCTATTGTTAATCAAGGAAGTAAATTTTGTAGGACTCTTAATGATCGGTGGACGGTTGTAACTAAGGATGGGAAATTATCTTCCCAATGGGAACATACAATTGTTGTCCTTAAAGATGGTATTGAAATATTAACTGACAGGGATTTTTAACTGGTTTTATTGACGTTAAATTTTTTTAATAATCCATAATAAAAACCAAAGTAGAATTCTTTGCAGGGCATGAAAATATAAGTTAAAGGATTTATCGTGACAATAATCAAATTGAGATTTAACTTCCATATGAAGTTAATCAAAAATGCCACTATATCAGGATCCAAAACACCTATTGGATTAAGTTTTGATTGGAAAGGCCCGAGTATAATTTTTCTAATAATAAACTTGCGTTTTTCTTCATCTGTTTGAAAAAATTTCTTTATTGTAATTAATTGACCTATCAATGATTTACTGACTTCATAAGACGGACTTAAAGCAGGAAAAATCTCTGCTTCAGATGTATTAATCCATATCTCTTTTGGGAACTTGAAATCATTTGCTTCTAGTGCTATTCGCTCAAAAATTGACAAAATTTTAAAGGTACTCATTGAATTTATTTTTATTGAATTTTCCAAAGTTGAATTTGAACAATTTGTCTCATAAATACCATGATTTAAAATGAGAATATCAAGTTCTGTAAGATGCTCAGTTAATAAATCCTCCTTTCCGCATTCCCAGTAAATCCACTTTAGTTCTTCGTCAGAATTTTTCTCAAGATTTTTTTTATTATGTGTCAAGCCTATTACTTGATGTCCATCTTTTTGAAAAATTTTGGTTAATGCTTTTCCAAGAGACCCTCCTGCACCAGTGATACCAATGGTTTTTTTAACTTTCATCTATTCCTAAATAAAATTAATTTCATATTAAAATATAAACTAGTCTGTCAAAACTTCCCAATTTTTAATTTGGTTTAGATTACCAGTCACAAATAATTAATTGAATACTCAGAAAAAAACATTATCTTTAAATTAAGCACGATTGTTGTATTATGAGCGATGTATTATTAATTGGCTCTTGTGAGCCATTTAGTGGTAAGTCGGCATTGGTTTTAGGGATAGCAAAAAGAATTTTATCTTCTAACAAAAAAGTACGATTAGGAAAGCCTTTGGCTACTTGTATAGAACTTACAAACTTACCATCGATGGCTTACGAGGGTTTAATCGATGATGATGTCAAATTTATAAGTTCAACTTTAGGTATTAATGAAAACTGCCTTATTTCTTCTGTCGGCCTTCTTGATAATATATCAGCTCAGAAAAGGCTATCAAATAAGGATCTCTCCCCAGGAAGAGGCTTTGATCAAATAAAGCAGCTTATTGGAGATAATTTTAATGGCCTAAATATTCTCGAGGCTGCTGGGAGCTTATATGAGGGATTAGTTTATGGATTAAGTCTTCCACAATTAGCCAAAGCTCTAGAGGCAAAGGTGGTTGTGGTCAATCTATGGGAAGATAGCAAAAGTGTCGATTCTTTGTTAGATGCAAAAAAACAATTGGGCAAATATTTTGCTGGAGCAGTTTTAAATGCTGTCGTACCAAATGATGTTGAAAATATTAAAAAAACCATAATACCTGCATTAAATGATTTAGGTATTGAGGTCTTCGGAGTAATGCCTAAATCACCTTTATTAAGGAGCGTAACTGTAGGAGAGCTCATTCGCCGTCTTGATGCGAAAGTAATTTGTTGTCAAGATAAGGATGATCTATTAGTTGAGACCTTAAGCATTGGAGCAATGGGAGTGAATTCTGCTATGGAGTATTTTAGACGAAGGAGAAATATGGCAGTTGTCACTGGAGCAGATAGAACCGATATTCAATTGGCTGCTTTAGAGGCTTCAACACAATGTTTAATATTGACAGGTTTTGGAGATCCTCTCCCACAATTAATTCATAGAGCTGAAGAATTGGAGGTGCCGATTTTGAAAGTTGATAAGGATACGCTATCTTCTGTTGAGATTATTGAACAAGCTTTTGGTCATGTGAGATTGCATGAATCTATTAAAGCTTCTTATGCAATACAGTTAGTTCAAGAAAATGTGAATATAAACAGAATTCTTGAAAAAATTGATTTTACCTGCAAATTTTCAGAATAATGCTAATTTCAAAATATAACACTTAGAAAATTTTGAGTCGCTCTCTAGATCTACCTTCAACCGAATCAGTTGACACTCTCGCTCAAGAACTTGCAAAACTTCAAGATAATGGTAAAAGAAGGATTGCTTTTTTAGGTACAAGACATGTGCCTGTTGTTGACATTCACCTCGTGGAGTTAATCGCCAGGTCTCTTGCAGAAGAGGGGCACTCAATAATTACTTCAGGATCCCAAGGAGTAAATGCAGCTGTAATTAGAGCGGTGTTAGACATTAATCCCTCTTTATTAACTGTTCTTTTACCACAAAGTTTAGATAGGCAATTACCTGACATTAAAGATCAATTGGAGAGAGTTGTACATCTTGTTGAAAAAACTGAGAATGACAGCTTACCTCTCCCCCTAGCTAGTAGTTTATGTAATCAAGAAATTATCAATAGATGTGATCAATTAATATGCTTTGCATTTCATGATAGTGAAACATTATTGAATAGTTGTAGATGTGCCGAAGATATGGGTAAATTAGTAAGTTTATTGTTTTTTGATTAAATTTCTTAAAAAACTTTTTTTGTAACTTTTTTTGGAGTAATAATAAATATAAATATTATTTTTTAATGGCAGAAAATTTCTCATTCGATGTAGTTTCGGATTTCGATAGACAAGAACTGGTAAATACACTTGATCAGGCTAACAGAGAAGTTTCTCAGCGCTATGATTTAAAAGCTACTGATACGAAAATAGAACTTGATAAAGAAAGTATATTTATTTTTACAGATAGTCAGTTAACCCTTAATTCTGTATTAGATATTATTAGACAGAAAGCTACAAAAAGAAAACTTTCTTTGAAAATTTTTGACTATGAGGAACCTGAAACAATAAGTGGAAATAGGTTAAAACAAACAATAAAACTTAAGAAAGGGCTTCAGCAAGAAATAGCAAAGAAAATTAGCAAATCATTGAGAGATCAAATAAAAAAAATAAACGTAACTATTCAGGGAGACTCTTTGAGAGTCGCAAGTAAAAGTAAAAATGATCTACAGTTAGCTATTGGGATGCTTGATGAATTAGAAGAATCACTATCAATTCCTCTGCAGACTAACAATTATAGATAAACTTTTTTGTAAGATATAGCTTAAAAAATTATGTCAGATTACTCAAAATCTTTAGTAAAATTATTATGCTCAAAAATTAAGAATTATCCACGTTTCTCAATACATGAAATAGAAAAATTTTGCTGGATGGCTGCCCATGAACATAAACACGGAGTATTACCAACTGAGTATGACATTAGGGAAATTGATGAGAGCCTTTACTTAATATTATTGAGAGAATTCAAATCTGAAGGGTAATAAGGGATTTTCATTTCATACAAATGAATTATTAAAAATATATTTAATTTAAATAATTTAGTAATGCAATAATTAATTAATCTAAATAAGATTGTAAAAAACATATTTAAATGTCAACATCTTTCAAAAATGTAACCCCAAGTGGTCCTGGTGGTACCGCTACTTTGTTAATAGTCTTATCATTTACTGGTTTTCTTTTATTAACTCAAGCTCTTTTTGTTGTCCCATCTGGCCAAGTAGCTGTTGTCACAACACTTGGTAAAGTTAGTGGCGGATCAAGACGACCAGGATTGAACGTTAAGATACCGTTGATTCAGTCCGTATTCCCTTTCGACGTTAAGACCCAAGTTCAACCTGAGAAATTTGAAACTTTAACTAAGGATCTTCAGGTAATTAAAGCTACAGCAACTGTAAAGTACTCAGTTAAGCCTTCTGAAGCAGGTAGAATCTTTGCAACAATTGCTAACAGAAATAGTGACGTTTATCAAAAAATTGTGCAGCCTTCACTTCTAAAAGCTTTGAAATCTGTCTTCTCTCAATATGAATTAGAAACAATAGCTACAGAGTGGAATACTATCTCTGAAAAAGTTGGAGAATCCGTAGCTGATGAATTGAATACTTTTGATTACGTTGATGTGAAAGGTTTGGATTTGACTGGCTTAGAAATCGCAGAAGAATATAGAGCAGCTATTGAACAGAAACAAATAGCTGGTCAACAACTCTTAAGAGCTAAGACTGAAGTAGAGATTGCAGAGCAAGAAGCTCTTAGATACGAAACTTTGAATAAAAGCTTGGATAACCAAGTTTTATTTAAACTTTTCCTCGATAAGTGGGATGGTCGTACTCAGGTTGTACCTGGATTACCTGGTGCAGGTAATTCAAATCCTCCAGTCATCGTAGATGGTAAAAGATAAAATTATTGATAATTAATTTTTAATTGCTTTGAATGATAGATCAAACGCTTCAATTGTTTGATCTATCTCTTCTTCCCCGTGTGCTAAGGAAGTGAATCCAGCTTCATAAGAACTAGGTGCTAAATATATGCCTCTAGTGAGCATCTCTCGATGTAACCTACCAAACATTTCTGAATTTGTAGATTTTGCTTCTTCAAAGTTTCTTACTTGACCATCACACAAGAAGAATCCAAACATGGCACTTACACTGCCACCGTTAATTGGCACACCATTGTTTTTAGCTGCTTGTTTAATACCATCAATTAATCTTGAGGTAATTAATTCAAGTTTCTCGTATGTCCCTTCTTGCTTTAGCAATTCAAGTGTTTTAATGCCTGCAGTCATGGCTAATGGATTACCGCTTAATGTCCCTGCTTGATAAACAGGACCTGCAGGGGCAATCATAGACATAATGTCCTTTCTTCCACCATAAGCTCCTACGGGTAATCCTCCTCCAATTACTTTGCCTAGAGTTGTTAGATCAGGTGTTACGCCAAATTTCTTTTGAGCTCCTCCATAACTTATTCTGAAACCAGTCATAACTTCATCAAAAACAAGCAGAGCTCCGTTCTCAGTAGTTAGTTCTCTCAACCCTTCCAGAAATCCTGGCTCTGGTGTTATAAAACCTGCATTTCCAACTATTGGTTCTAATATGACACCTGAAATTGCATCAGGATTTTCCGAGAATAATTTTTTTACAGCCTCTAAGTCATTGTATGGAGCAGTTAAAGTATTTGATGTGGTTGTTCTCGGTACTCCTGGAGAATCAGGTAGACCTAAAGTAGCCACCCCTGAACCAGCCTTCACTAGAAACATATCTGCATGACCGTGATAGCACCCATCGAACTTTATAACTTTATCTCTTCCTGTAAAGGCTCTCATAAGCCTTAAAACTGCCATACATGCCTCTGTTCCACTATTTACAAATCTAACCATTTCTACTGAAGGTACTGCCTCAATTACCATTTCAGCTAATTTATTTTCTAAAACACAAGGAGCTCCAAAACTCGTTCCTTTCTCTATCGCTTCTTGAAGCGCAGTAGTAACCTCTGGGTGAGCATGACCACAAATTGCTGGCCCCCAACTACCTATGTAGTCTATATATCTATTCCCATCAATGTCCCAGGCGAAAGGCCCCTTTACTCTGTCAAAAACAATGGGTTGTCCATTAACAGATTTGAATGCTCTTACTGGGGAACTAACTCCACCAGGCATAAGCTCTTGAGCTGAAGTGAAAACTTCTTTGGAGTTAGCGATATTAAATATTTCAGTCACAAAATCAATAAGTGAAGTTTTTGGAATAGTACATCATGACCTAAATTAGAAACAAGAGAAAATTTTGTCAATCAGTTTGAAATTCTACACTATGATATTTTTGGCGCGATTGGATTAAATGTAAATAAAGATTTGATTTAGATTTATGTGATTTATAAAATCCGCGGAATAATAATTATCTGAGAATTCAAGCTTTGATTGATTTCTTAAAAAAAATAATTCTATTGTGATTAAATCTCAAATATATCTTCATCATCATTTGGGAAGTAATCGCTTGTTGCCTCAAAATCTAAATTTATAAATAAAGGTGCATGATCACTTGGTTGTTGATTACCTCTCGCTCGGCTATCTATTACTGAGCTTTTAAGATTTGGTAAAAGATCATGACTTATATAAATATGATCAATACGCCAGCCTTTGTTAAGTTCAAATGCTTTGTTACGGTAATCCCACCAACTCCAGAAACCATTAGATTTTTCAAAAACACGAAAAGAGTCAACAAATTTGCCATTTAGAGCATTATTTAAAGATTCTCGCTCAATATTTGAAGCCATAATACCTCCCTCATATTTCTCAGAATCATGGATATCATTTTTAGATGGTGCTATGTTGAAATCACCCAGAATACAAGTTGGCTCTCCTCTCTTTTGTTGATTATTCAAATAAGTGTGCAGTTTATTTAACCACTTAATTTTGTAATTGAATTTTTCTGAACCAATAGCCGAACCATTTGGAACATAAACATTTATAAATCTAATCCCATTGATAAGCGCACTAATTATTCTTTTTTGGTCTCCCAATTGATTCAAATTTTCGTTACTGACAAGCTCTCCCTCGAATCCCATTCTGCAATCAATTAATTCTGATTTGCTTAGTATCGCTACTCCATTGTATGACTTTTGCCCTAACACCTTTACTTGATATCCAATATCAGTAAAAGATTTGTATGGGAAATCATTATCCATTACTTTTGTTTCTTGAAGACAAAGAACGTCTGGCTTGTAATCCTTAATCCAATTAATAACTTGAGGGATTCGAATTCTTATAGAATTAACATTCCAAGATGCTATTAACAATTTGTTGACTAGTTATGTAGAATTAAATTAGCAAAAAATTACAATTCTATAGATAATCTTGAAGATAATTAAAAGAGACTTGTTTTCAAAATCCAAACAATATTTTTTAACCCCCTTGCTATTGGGCATGGTTAATTTCTTTTTTAATGGTCAATTGAGTCTTCAAGCAAATGAACATTTCAAGCTAAATCAATTTGAGATAAATAACACTACAAAGACAGATATTGAAGGTACTAAGTCTTTACCTACAAATCCTTTTGAACTTGTAGATATGTTAAGAAGAGCCAATAGTATGAATAATGCCACTGAACCATCTGACGCTATAGATGATGCGTTAAAGTCTTTTGATATGATTGATGAAAATAAAAGTCTTTAAATTCTTTTTTAACTAAAGTTAAAAAACAAATATCTTTATTTATTTTTGCTGTTATTAAGATGATCAAAAGCCCAATTCAGAAAGTTTCGGACATATTACAAAGCAGAGCCATAGGTATCATTTATGGAATTTATGAACCCACAGACAAAAATATCTTAAATAAAGGTTCTATTAAAGATAAAAATGGTATTTCAATCGATTCAGTTGTATTAGGTAGAGCTATTCCCATAATAAGGAAATATGTAGATTTGAAAAAAAACTATTTTTGGGTTGTATATCCTAGAAATAACAAATCAGATTATCTTCATCTGCAGATTTCTGGTATTTGGGATCCGACTAATTTTAATAAGAATCAAGAGAATAATTCAAAAAAACCAGAGGAATTATTAAAAGAATTAGATTTGAAGGATAATTTCTTTTCAATACGGGGAAAACTTGTTTTTGTGAATACTCAAGAAAAAGAAATTGTAGTAAAAATAAATCCTTTGAATCTTACCAATTCAACCAAAACTAGCTCTTTTAAAGTAACCCTAAAGGGTCAGATTCCCATGGAATTTATTAATCATTTTGTCAGCATAGATGCGTTAAGAGAAGGGAATAGTTTGTGTTTAGATAGTTTTGAAGTTCTGAGTTCAATATCAACAAAAAGCAATTAAATCATGCAAGTACAAGTAATTGCAAAATTGAAAAATTTTATTTGAAAGGGTTATGACAGAAATTTTTATCGAGTGCTCTCCAGGAATCTCTGGAGATATGTTATTGGGAGCTCTGTATGATATTGGTGTTCCAAAAGAGGTTTTTGAGAAACCATTATTTGATATTGGACTAGATAAACTTTACTCATTATCTTTTGTTGAATCTAAAAGTTCTTCAATAAGAGGCATCAAAGCTTCTGTAGAAGTTAAAACAAATAAAATCAAGCGTGACTGGAGGAGTATCAAAAAATTAATAACTCAAGCAAAACTGAAACCTAAATTAGAGAAAAAAATAATTAAAGTATTTCAGACTCTGGCTTTTGCAGAAGGGAAAGTTCATGGTATAAATCCAGATGATGTTCATTTTCATGAAATTGGTTCAATTGATTCATTAGTAGATATTATTGGCGTTTGTTCTGGATTAGATTATTTGCAATCTTCAAAAGTTTTCTGTAATTTACCATCTCTTGGAGGAGGCTTTGCAAATACTGAACATGGGAAAATAACAATTCCTTCCCCAGCTGTGATTGAGTTGCTATGTAATTCAGATTTAAAAGTAAATTCAGATCCATCATTAAATCATGGTGAATTATCAACTCCAACTGGGATTGCCTTATTACTAAGCTTTGTTAACTCGTTTTATCTGCCAATGAAATATAGTATTGATTCTTATGGGGTTGGTATAGGGACTAGAAAACTTACTTACCCAAACCTAACCAGAATATATAAGATCAATTCCATGGTTGAAACATCATATATAAATTCTTGCCCTAAGATTGAGGAGATATCAATTCAAGAAGCATGGATTGATGACCAATCTGCTGAGGAAATTGGAAATTTTGTTCAAATCTTTAGAGATTTAGGCGCATATGATATATGTTCTCAACCTATAAATATGAAAAAAGATAGGGTTGGCTACAAAATTACAGCAATTATTCCTGTTGAAAAAGAGGAATTCTTCAGAAATATTTGGTTTAATCAAACTAATACCATTGGTTTAAGAGAAAATAGAGAGAGAAGATGGGTACTTCCTAGAAGAAAAGGAGAATGCATGACATCTTTTGGTAAAGTACAGTTCAAACAGATTCAAAAACCAAATGGTGAGAAAGTGTTGAAGCCAGAAAATGATGAAATTCTCAGATTACAGAAAGAGTATCAAAAACATCCTCAAAATATAAAAAAAATTATTCAAGAAACGCAAGGGGAATTTCAACCCTATGAAGATTGGAAATGAAGAAAAAAAATAATCTTTTATCTTCAAAAGAGATTGAAACTTATTTAAATTTAAATTTTATTAAAAGAATATTCTTTATATTAAGTTTACTTTATTTTGTGTTTTACTTCTTCGCAAATATAAATGATATTTCTTTCAAACTTGATTCATCTTTCGAAATACTATTTTTATTTCTTTCATATGTACTTTGTGTAATTAGTATTTACTTGAATGCATTTGGATGGAAACAAATTATTATTTGGTTTGGTAATAATAATATAGCTGATAGTATTAACTTCTATATTCTTACTAATAGTCTTAAGTACGTTCCAGGTGGAATATGGCATTTTATAGAGAGATTTAATTTCCTCAAATCAAAGACTAATGATAAATTTGCAGTTTATGTTTGTATTATTGAGCCATATTTTATGTTAGCTACTTCTCTATTTATGGTATCGTTTGGATTATATTATTCCCCAATATATGTTGTATTTCTTTTACCAATATTATTGCTTAATAGATACTTAATTTACTATCTATTATTAAAGTTAAGATCTTTTAAGATTAAGTTTTTAAAAAAATTTAGTTTCGCTGATACAAAGGATAAGTTTTTCTCTGAAATTAAAATTAAATCATTTTTCCCACAAAAAATATTATTTTTAGAATCATTTTTTATAATATTTAAATTCCTTAGTTTTTTGATTTGTTTTGATACCTTTAATCAACAAATAGATCAAAGTTTGCTTTTTATCTTTATTAATTTTTGCTTATCCTGGTCAATAGGATTAATTATTCCTGCTGCGCCAGGAGGACTTGGTGTATTTGAAAGTTGTTTTTTGCTGTTAATGGGTAGAAATTTCCTCCAGCCTTCAATAATAGAAAGTTTAATTTGCTTTCGGTTTATTTCAACTTTTGCAGACTTATCTTTGAGCTCTCCTTTTTTATTGAAGAAATATTTTCTGAGGAGATAGCCTTTTGGCTATCTAAGCTTGGAATGAGTGTGCTTGAAGCTACTAATCCTAGAATAGTTATCAAGATTGCAGGAAGAATGGCTTCTGCCATTCTTTCATCCCCAGCATATTGATAAATCCTTACTGATAATGTATCAAAATCAAAAGGTCTTAGTAAGAATGTTATAGGTAACTCCTTTATTGTGTCGACAAATACTAACAATCCACCAACCAAGATAGGACCTCTCAATAAAGGGATATGAATATCTCTGATAACTCTTAACTTGTTAGCGCCCAGACCAGTTGCTGCTTCATCTATATTAGGTGAAATTCTTTCAAGACTCGAATCTAATGATCCCTTTGATATTGTCAGGAATCTATCTGTATAACCCCAAATTAACAATAATATTGGAAGAAAATAAAATCTTGAATTAACTAGTGTTAACAACGAGATAGCTAAAACTGTTCCTGGTATGGCATATCCAATTCCAGATGAAAAAGTGATTATTTTTACGAAGACATTTTTACTCCATCTGTTGGCTAGCGAAACTAAGATAGAAAAAATGATCGCTACTAAAGCAGTAGCAACCCCTAGTCCAATTGTTCTTAATGTAAGAATTAATAGCTCACCATTAATTCCTCTTAGGATTTGATCAGTATTTAATGAAATCCAAAGAATAGGAATCCCCAACGAAAATAATGGAGGTAAAGATGCTGAGCATATGGCTAATATTTGTCTAAACTTCCTAAGTTTCCATCCTTGTGATTTATTTATGGAGGGATTATCACTCCAACGTCGTGTTTTTCTTCTAGAGAATTTCTCTACAAATATTAGGGAAAATACCATTAAGAGAGAAACTAAAGATAGGCCTATCGCTCCATTTGGGTTGCCATCAATAATCCAATTTTCAGTAATTCCTGTTGAAATGCTAGGGATATTCAATAATTCAAAAGTCCCCAATTCGTTCATGACTTCCATGGACATTAAACTAATTCCTGTAACGAAAGCAGGCAATGCCATAGGGAATGCTATTCTAAAAAAACTCTGCCATGGCCCAACCCCTAGACCTCTGCTGGCATTGATTTGGTTTACTCCGAATTTATTAAAACTCTCACTTGTAAGAAGAAATACATAGGGGTATGTGGCAATAGATAATATCAACACTCCCCATGTCATACCAGTTATTTGAAAGCCAAATATGCTTCCCATATCCTGGAGGATTGCAGTAATTAAATATGCAGGAGCCGCTAGAGGAGTTAGTTGAAAGGTTCGAAGTATCTTCCTGAATTTAAAATCACAATTAGATAATAACCAACCATTAAGAATCCCTAATCCTCCACCAATAAGACTGGTCAAACAAATAATTTTTATAGTGCCAATAATTTCAGTTCTAGCTGTTATGCCTAGTGAAAAATCACCTCTTATTATTATTGTAAATCCCTCAATGAGGAAGTTTAAAATTGGCAATATTATTATTATTGCAATTATGCAGGCGAGATAATTAAGAATGTTCAACCCACAAAAATAGTTTTTTAATCTTTTAAGAAAATTACCCAAGATTATTGATTGTAGATTTAAATTTTTTCAACAGCACTCGACCTGCACATATCCAGTTGCTCTTTAATTAGTTCATGATTTAACCCCTTCCCAATTAGAACTATCTTATTAGCTTTTGTAGTTGTCCAGTCTTCGTCATCTAGTGAGAATCTTTTCCCAGATAAATGAAAGATATGTTTTCTGTCGCTCTCAATAAACCACAATATTCCTTTAGCTCTAAAAACGTCTCTGGAAAGTTGGTTATCTAAGAAGTTTTGGAATCTTCTTAAAGAGAAAGGTTCACTAGATTCAAATGAAACTGATGTAAACCCTTCAATATTATTGACTTCATGATGATGATGGTCATGATGATGGTCATGATGATGGTCATGATGATGGTCATGATGATGGTCATGATGATGGCTT
>MDSZ01034067.1_pt1 | contig 33483 bp, 36 predicted proteins | sample 811201 | NCBI WGS metagenome assembly MDSZ01 (sample SAMN05326647, study PRJNA326480) | marine metagenome | isolation source: seawater | place: Indian Ocean: North | collected 2010 | reverse complement strand
GTTGATAGGCTGGATGTGGAAGCGCAGTAATGCGTGCAGCTGACCAGTACTAATAGCTCAATTGGCTTGATTTATGCACTGAAAAAAATTTTAAAATAAATTTATTAAATATTTAGATTAAAAAACATTAAAGTTAACTTCTAAATGAAAATTATATGTTCAAAAAACCTTTTTTAATTGCGGAGATAGGTATTAATCATAATGGGTCACTGAAAATTGCTAAAAAACTAATTGATTTGGCAAAAAAATATAATTTTGATGCTGTAAAATTTCAAAAAAGAAATCCAAATATTTCAACTCCAAATAAACTTAAAAAAAATATGAGGGATACACCATGGGGCTATATTTCTTATTTAGATTATAAAAAAAAAATTGAGTTTGGTTTAAAAGAGTTTAAACAAATTAATACCTATTGTAAAAAGAGAAAAATTCAATGGTTTGCTTCACCATGGGATGTAGAAAGTGCTAATTTTTTAAAAAAATTTAATAATAAATTTAATAAAATAGCCTCAGCCATGCTCACCAACTTGGAATTAATAAGTAATATTGCAAAACAAAAAAAGCATACCTTCATTTCGGTTGGCATGTCAAAAGAAAAGGATATTTCAAATTGTATTAAAATTTTTAAAAAATTTAATTGTAAATTTACTTTACTTTATTGTGTGTCCTCTTATCCCGCTGAAGAAAAAAATTTGAATCTATTGTCAATCAAATATTTAAAAAACAGATTTAAATGTGATGTTGGTTATAGCGGGCACGAAACAACAGTATCTCCTTCAATTGTCGCTTACTTATTGGGGGCTAAGGTTATAGAAAGACATATTACTCTGGATCGCACAATGTGGGGAACAGATCAATCTGCCTCTTTATCAGAAGAGGGGATCAAAAATTTAACTTCTATATTAGAAAAAATTCCTTATATGCTGGGTAAAAATGAGTTTAAAAAAAGAAAAGAAGAAATGAACTTATTAAAAAAATTTAAATACTGGATTTAACTATAGATTTTTTTTAAAAATTTTTTTAGATTTTTTTGGTAAATTCTTTGTCTTTCAATATCAACTTTAGAATTCTTACCCTGAAAACTAACCACAAAGCCTACACGATCAATATCTGACGTATTTTTTTTACTTCCATGAATTACTTCTGGATGATGAATTATACAATCACCAGGATTTAAGTTTGGGAATTTTTTCTTAAATAAAAGTTTATTTAATATTTTGTTGTTTATTTTTTGTGAAGACCCTTTTGAGGTGGATGACTCATGATTTAGTGTTCCAAGAAAGTGAGAACTTTCTAAATAACAAACACCACCATTTTTTTTATTAGCTTTAGAGCATGCTATCCAAACATTTAAAGCTTTAGCCGAAATTATATTCCAATAAAAGTTGTCTTGATGAAAAGGACTTGGCATCCCAGTTTTTTTTGGTTTTAAAAAAAACTCAATATTTCTTACTATTGGTTTATCGTTTAATAATTTAGATATTATTCTTTTCAAATTTTTATTTTTAGGAATATCAATTATTGGTCCTTTTTTGTGATATCTTTGAATATTATGTATAGTATTTATTTTGCCGTCTTTTGTCATATGAAAAAATTGATTATTCTTTTTCCTTTTTACTTTTTGTTTGATTATATTTAATTCTAGTATCAATTTTTTTATTTCATTTTTTGAAAATAAACCTCTGGCAACTGTAAAACCTTTTTTATTGTATTCTTTTTTGTGATAATTTAAAAAACTCATACTGATAAATTTATATTGAATAAAAATGAAGTTTGCAATAATTGTCCCAGCTAGAAAAGGTTCAAAAACATTAAAAAGAAAAAACCTTAGACTAATAAAAAAAAAGCCGTTAATAGAATACACATTCAACTCAATAAAAAAATTAAAACACCCTAAATTTGTTATTACTAACGACAAATCTGTAAAAAAAATCGCTAAAAAATACAAAATTAATATAAACTTTAGAAGACCTGAAAAATTTTCAAAGGATAGTACCTCATTAGTGGACACACTTATCAACTTCAATTTATGGCTTGAGAGACAAAAAAATATTAAAATTGATACTTTTGTAATTTTGCAGGCAACATCGCCATTAAGAAAAAAAGACGATATATTAAAAGCGATAAATTTTTATGAAAAAAACAAATTTAAAAGTTTATTTAGTGTCTCAGAGTCTCAGGAACATCCCTATGAAACTATTAATTTGTCTAAAAAGGGTAAATGGAACTATATTTTACCAAATTCCAAAAAGTTTTTTAGAAGACAAGATTACGATATCAGGTCTTTTTTTGTAAATGGAGCAATATATATGGTAAATGTTAACTTTTTAAAAAAAAATAAAAAACTTGTTTCCAAAAATCATGGAATTTTTTTTATGAGTAAATTAAATTCAATAGATATTGATGATGAAAAGGATTTACTTCTAGCTAGTAAACTAATATGAAACTAAAGATTAATTGGAGCGGAAAGTCTCATAATTTTAACTATAAAGAAAAAAAATACTTATTAAGAGTTCTAGACTCTGACAATTTAACTCAAGGAAGAGAATTAGTAAAATTTGAGAAAGGTCTTCAAAAATATTTAAATAAAAAAAATATATTTTGTACAAGCTCTGCTGCAGCCTCCTTGGAAATAATAGCTATATTGTTGAAGTTAAAAAAAGGGGATGAGGTAATTGTTCCAGCTCACACATATTGTGCATCAGCTATTTCATTTGCGCGGAATGGAGCAAAAATTATTTGGGCAGACATTGATTTTAAAACGAGAACAATTGATATTGAGGATGTTAAAAAAAAAATAACCAATAAAACAAAAGCTATCGTAATTGTTCATCTGTATGGTTATGCAGTAGATGTTAATAAATTTAAAAGGATAAATTCTAAAATTAAAATAATCGAAGATTGTGCTCAAGCCTTTGGAGCTGAATTAAATAAAAAAAAAATTGGAACGCTTGGAGACTTTAGCTGTTTTTCATTTCATGCTCAAAAAAATATTACTACATTAGGTGAAGGAGGAGCAATTTATGTAAAAAATGATTCACTTTCGAAAAAAGTAAGAGGCTTAAGACATAATGGTCATGTAAATTATTCAAAAAAAAGAAAATATTACTGGAAACCTGCTATGGGAAACTTAAATTTAGATGTAAAAAATAAATGGCCATTTAAATTTACATCATCCGAGATACAATGTGCAGCTGGACACTTAATGTTAAAAAGAGTTGATAAACTTAATGATCTAAGAATCTCAAGAGCAAAAAAATTTATTAAGATATTTCATGGACAAAAATTAATTTTTAACAATGACTTCAACAGAAGAAGACATGTGTATCATCTATTGAGCGCATACGTAAAACCATCAAATAGAATTAATAGTCATCGTTTAATAAATTTGTTATTTAAAAAGTATAAAATAAAATGTGCAGTTCAGTATTTTCCTCTATATCGCTACCCGCTTTTTAAAAAAATGAAAGTAAAAAAAAACAAATGTTTAAATACTGAAAAGTTTTATAACAATATGATAAGTTTCCCTTTTCATGTTTGGATGAGTAATAAAGATTTTTCTTATTTAATTAAATCTTTAAAAAGTGCTTTGATTGAGTTAAAGTGAAAATTAATTTTTTTATTTAATATTTGAATTAATAGATTATTTAAAATCTTTTTTTGAAATTCTATCACCAGGTAAAAATTTTTTCTTACTGATCTTGCCTAAAATAGAGCTATAATACATTGCATCTAGACTGTATCCTGGTCTAATTTTTTTTATGTTTGATTTAGAAAATCTTTCACCTTTTTCAATACTTTTAACAACGTAAATAGATCTTCTAAAAATACGTCCTTCAAGTTCTTCTTTAGATCTAAAGAATTCCTTTTTTTCTGTGAGAGACTTTCCTATATAGATATTTTTAATGTATTCTTTAATTTGACCAGTACCTTTTAATGAAAACTTAATATCTGGTGAACTTAATTGATTTTTTAAAGCAATATGCTTTTCAAAAATTTCAGCACCTATCGATGCCGCAACTAAAGCAATTCTATTATCTGTCGAGTGATCAGAAAGACCAATTGTGCAATTAAATTTTTTTCTTAATATTTTTATATTTTCTAAATGAAAATCTTTTACATCTGCTGGGTAAATACTTACACAATATAAAAGACTTATACTTTTTGCCCCATGTTTTTTAGCGGTATTAAAGGCAATATCAATTTCTTTTAAGGATGCTAATCCTGTCGAAATAATTATATCCTTTTTTGTTCTTGCTATTTCAGAAATTAGTTCAAGATCTGTCATTTCAAATGAGGAAACCTTATAGAAAGGACAGTTTATTTCCTCTAATATCTCTAAAGCCTTAATGTCAAAAGGAGTACTAAAACATTTAATTCCAACTTTTTTTGCATAAATAAATAATTCTTTTTGCCACTCAAATGGTGTTTGTGCCTTTTGATATAAATTCCATAAAGTATTACCTTTCCAGATACCTTTTTTAACAATAAAATCTGGTCGCCGTGAGTTTATTGTCATTGTACCAGGGGTATATGTTTGGAGTTTAACAGCTGATAGGCCAGAATTTTTTGCAAGGGAGATAATCTTTTTTGCTTGTTCAATTTTACCATTATGGTTCGCTGACACTTCTCCAATTATAAACGGTTTCTTCATATTTTTATTTAAGAGAAATTATAGTTTTACAAATTATTTTATTTTTCTTAAGTTTTGCCTCCTTAAAGGAAATTATCAAATTTTTGTGATTTATGAAAGTTGGTTTAATATTAGTCAATTTTGTATCTCTCATTCTAATTTGATCATAAATTTTTTTTAAGTTCTTTTCTGATGATAAAGAACTTTGATTTGGTTTAAGTCTTCTAAAAATAGTAATTTTTCCAGATTGTTTTTTGGAAGAGGGAATTTTATCAATAAATTTCTTTATCATAAAAAAAATTTTTTTATTAATTCTTAACCAAATATCATCAAGATTTCCTTGCAAAGATATTTTCTCTCTTAAAAAAATATCACCTGAGTCAATTTTATCTTGAATTTTAATTGCACATACCTTTGTGTGTTTGTGTCCTCTCAATATCATATTCTGTATAGGACTGCCACCTCTTCCATATGGAAGGGGTGAAGAATGGAATCCAACACAAAGATAATTTTTATAAATTAAACTTTTAATTTTCCAATGCCAATAAATAAAAAAAATTATTTCTGGATTTATTTTTCTTATTGTTTTGTATGACAAGTCCTTATTTTTAAAAATAAAAAACAAATTCTTATTTTTTTTAAAAAATTTTTTAATACATTTATTTGAACTTACTATTAAAATTTTCTTCATCTAATGATTTTTTTTGAATAGAAAAAAGCTTCGACAATATTCAATCCATTTTGAATACCTCTTAATTGATTAAGTTTTTTTATATTTTTAATTGATCTAGAGGTTCTTGTTTTACTCACCTCTTTTCCATAAGCTCTTAAAGCCTCTTCTTTTTTTTTCCATTCTTTCTCAATATTAATGAATAAATTTGGGTCGAACTTGTTGTGAAATTTTGGATTATAATCGGTTGCAGATGCCACTTCAAAAAAAAACAAATCACTCCATGTTTCATTTTTTAAGGGTCTGAATGCCGTACAAACTGCTTGAGATATAATTTGATGATCTATATTCAGATCATAAGGATAATGGGTCAATATAATGTCAGGCTTTATCTTTTTTTTTATAACTTCTATTTTTTTTATTATCTTAATTAATGGTACAATATCAAGTTTGTTGTCTGGAAAATTTTCCATTAAAACCCATTTAAACTTTAATATTTTCGAAACTTTTTTAGCAGCTAAAGATCTGTCTTTGATATCCTTTTTTTTATAATTTTCTCTTGCGTCTATGCCATTAGTAAAAGATGCACAATAAACTTTATTCCCTTCTTTTATGTTTTTGTATATATAACCTCCACACCCAATTGTTTCATCATCAGGATGTGCAACAACTATCAATATTTTTTTTTTCACAATAACAATTATTTAATCTATGATTTAATATATTATATAAGTAAAGTATAAATAACATAATGAATTATTATAAAAAAGTAAATATCTCAACAAAACCATTATCAATTAGTGATGATTTATTCATTTTCAAAAGTAGAAATAAATATTTAAAAGATAAAATATTCTTAATTCAAAAAGAAAAATTAAGTTATCCTGATCACAAAAAATGGCTTAGAAGTTTTGTTAAAAACAATCAAAATAAAGGATTTATTTTTTCTCTTAAAAAAAAAAAAAATTGGGTTTATTCTTTTAAAAAAAGTCTCATTTTATTATGAGATAACTATTATATTTGAAAAAAAATATATAAATAAAGGTTTTGGACGAATTGCATATAATGAGACTATTAAGAAACTAAAAAATAACACTATGATTGTTGCGAATATACACGCACAAAACCTGAAAAGCTTAAACTATTTTAAAAAGATGAATTTTATCAAATTATATCAAGATAAAAGCCAAATTAAATTAGCTAAAATAGAAATCCTAACAAAAAAAAATAACCTTCAATACATTAAAAAGATTGAAAAAATAAGAGGTAAAAATAATTCAAATTGGATGGATCTCTTAAAGCTTTCTATCTCACTGAACCAGAGTGAAACTATCAAGATAATGAATAACATTCATTCTAAAGATGAGGAAATTTCAAAAGTTTTAAAAGAAATGATTACTAAAAATTGATTTTTTTTGGCGCTTTGCCAAATAAAATTTTTTCTTTTACAAAAAACTTTTCATTAGTAAAATTAAAACAAATTTCATTAAATAGTTTTTTGCTTATATCTATTTCTTTAAGTATTTTTTCAATTTTAATACCTGTATATTCATAGGGAAATTCTCCATCATATTTTTTGATTAATTTTTTACCTTTTTCAATTGAAATTTTTTTTTTTCTTATTAATCTAGATACTTGATCGTGTGTTCTTCCCATTCCAGTTTTAAGAAATCTGAAATAATCATGAATTCCAGATAAATAATTATCTATATTTTCATAATTTAGAATAGTACCACTAACCCTCTCATTATAAGGTTGAAAACCATTCTTAATTGCAATTTTATAATTTTCGAAAGCATCCCATTTAAAAAAATAACCAAGAAAATATCCTTTTATATTTCTTATTTTCTCAATTTTTGGGTATTGAAGATATTTAAATATCGGATGATCAATTTTATATTTTTTTTTTACTTTATTAATATTCAAATCTAAAGTTCCCCCAAATTTTAAGAACCAATGATTGTGGAACATAACTTTTGAATTCTGCATATTTTTAGGTCCACCATATTCTGATTGAGAATTTTCTCCCCAAAGAATTTTGTTTATTTTAAATTTAATGGCAATCCATAGGGCCACTGTATTTATCGCTACATTTTCAAGCCATTCAATGTCGCCAACCTCAATTAATCCTATTTTAGTTAGAATATCTGAAATTTTTTTTTCTATTTTAAAGTGAATAAAATCTACATTAAATTTTTTTATATTTTCAATATTGATTTTTCCAATATTTGATAGATGACCAGTGTCTACATATAAACATAATGGTTTCAATCCAAATAATTTTGCCTTATAAACTTGATAGGTACTATCTTTTCCACCACTTACTGGAATTAAACAATCAAATTGATTTTTTTTTTTTACAAAAATTTTTTCAAATTCTTTAGCCCTAAGATACCAATTGATATCTTTTTTTTTTTCAAAAAATATACAAGCTGAACAAATATTGTCTCTATTAAACTTATTTCTGTAATTTTCGAACGTTAAACATTTTTTACAAACTTTTATCATGAAAAAATTTTTTAATTAAATTTGTTATTAAAATGATATCTTTTTTTTTTATATTCGGATGCAAGGGCAGAGTTAAGCACTTTTTGTAATAATCAATTGAATTTTTAAGTTTTTCTTTTTTAAAAATCACATTTTTGTTTTTTCTGTAAAAAGAATGAAGAGAATTGGGAATATAATGTATATTTGTTTCTATCCCTTTATTCATCAAATATTCCATTAATTTATCTCTAGATGGAACAAATTTATCTTTTAAATAAACAATGAACAAATGTAACGATGAATATTTAGATCTCTTGAAATAACAATCAGGAATATCTAAATATTCATCTGGTAAATTTTTTAAATAATAATTTAAAATATCAATTCTCTTTCTTTTAAATTTTGTGATTTTTTTTAGCTGTGATAATAGTAAAGCTGACTGAAAATCAGTAACTCTAAAATTATATCCTAGATCATTTACATCGTAAATTTTATGGTTTTTTTTATTTAAACCTCTTATTATAGAATGGCTCTTTAATTCCTTTATCTTAACGTACTGTTTTTTATTTTTAATTGAGAGAATTCCACCCTCGCCACTTGTGATTGTTTTTACTGCTTGACAGCTAAAAACACAAATATCTGAGTAATTTGAGCCAACATAATTAATTTTATCATGTTTTGACCCTAAGGCATGACTTGCGTCTTCAAGTAATTTAAATTTATAAATTTTAGAAAGTTTATGTATTTTTTTCATTTCAAAAGCAAATCCACCCATATGTGTGATCATTACTATTTTTGGTAATTCTTTTTTTTTTGTATTTTCTAATTCATATTTGAGAGTCTTGAAATCTAAAAAGGGAAAATTTCTATTCGTATCAATTAATTTTACTCTAAAGCCAAGGTGCAATGCTGAATTTAAATTTGAGCAAAATGTTATATTAGATGTCCAAATTATATCGTTTTTTTTTAAATTAAAACTTTTTACACTTAAAATTAAAGCATTTGATGCATTAGATACAACCAATACGTTTTTCAGTCTTAGTTTTTTTTTTAAATTTACTTCAAGTTTACGAGTTATTGGACCATCCGAAATATCAAGGCTTTTAAGGCTTATCGAGACATTTTTTATGTCCGATTTATCTATGTAAGGTTGACTATACCTTATTTTTTTCATTAATTATTCGTTTTAATTCATTTTGGCCTAAAAAATTACCCTCTATATTTGATTTATATCCATCATTAAATTTTTTTGAAAGGTTATTTTTCCTATAGCTCGGTAAAATTACAAAATAAGATTTTTTAAATATTGTTTTTGCTAATTCATCTTTTGAAATTAAAGTCTCATGAATTTTTTCACCTGGTCTAATTCCAATGATCTTATATTTTTTATTTAAGCATTTTATTATGTCAATAACTTTATAAGCTTTTAATTTTGGAACAAATACTTCACTTGATTTCATTATTTGAATACATTTGTAAACAAATAAAGTTGCATCCTCTATACTAATAGCAAATCTTGTCATTTTTTCATTAGTTAAAGGTAGAAATTTCTCGTTATAGTTTTTTTTTTAAATTAAGAAATAGTTCTAGTACAGAACCTCTTGAGTAGGATACATTCCCGTATCTTACAACTGAAAATTTTGTCTTATTTTTCCCTTTTATATTATTTGCAGCAATAAATATTTTTTCTGCCGAAAGCTTACAAGCTCCATAAAGATTAATTGGATTAACAGCTTTGTCTGTCGAAATTAATAAACTTTTTTTAACATTAAGACTTAAACAAGCTTTAATTATATTATCTGTACCGATTATATTGGTTTTTATACTTTCTAATGGATTATATTCACATGTGTCTACTTGTTTCAATGCTGCTGCATGTATAACAACCTCACAATCTGATATAGCTTCTTTAACTCTCTCCAAATCTCTTACGTCACCAATAAGAAATCTTAATTTTTTTGAATATTTCGCTAGTTTTTTTTTTAAATCTAATTGTTTCACCTCATCACGTGAAAAGATTACAATTTTTTTGATGTTTTTTCTTTTCTTTAATAGTAGGGATATAAAATTTGAGCCAAAACTACCAGTCCCACCAGATATAAAAAAACTTTTTTCTTGCATAATTAAATTTGGTAATTAATAGTTTATTATGATATCAGAAAGAGAATTATCACACTATTCTAATAAAGGCGAATTAAATTTTCGTAAATTTTTGGGAAAAACTGAAATAAAGAAAGTAAAAAGAGAGTTCAGTAATTTTGTCAAATATAAAATAAATAAGATGATTTTAGGTAAAGATTATAGTTTATCGAAATCAAAAAAAATACCAAGCTCACTTCATAGACTTGAAAAATTTAAGGAAAGTTATTTCTACAAAATCGCAAAAAAAAAAGATATAATAAATTATGCTTCTGTATTAATTGGAGACAAGGCCAAACTTCACTCAATACAATTTTTCATGAAATATTCAAAAGATAACCATGCAACTCCAAAACATCAAGATAATGCTTACTGGTGTTTTAAAAAGGGAAAAGGAATTTCTTTTTGGATTGCAATCAATAAAGTTTCAAAAGAAAATGGTGGAATGTTTTATTTGCAAGGTTCACATAAAAAAAACCACATTCACTCCAGCTCATCAATTCCCGGAAGCTCGCTTATTATTAAAAACGTAACAAAAAAATTTAAAAAAGTATATTATTCTTTAAATCCAGGAGATGCTGTGGCTCATGATTCCAAAACAATTCACGGCAGTTTTAATAACAAAATTAAAAAAGATAGAATTGGCTTTATCCTGTGTTATGTGAGCAAAAAAGCAAAGCAAGACAGAAGTTTAAAAAAAAGTTATGAAAAAAAATTAAATAGAATTAATTCAAAAAAATTAGTTTAATTTTTTTTTTAAATATTTGATTGTTTCTAAATCTTCTTTAAAATCAACGTCTATTGATTTTACGTAATTAACTATATGTCCATATTTTTTTTTCTTATATTTTCTAGATAAAAATTTTAAATTAAAAAAATGCAAACCTCCTGTATCAAAGTAAGCTTTATTAAATTTATCAGAAGTATTTTTAAAACTATTTTTAAATTTAGGTATCAATATACCGTTTTTTTTCAAATTGTATGACCATTGGAGAGGCGCTGGAAATTTAGATATAGTTTGAAGGGAAATCCCATGTTTTAGATTTTTATTATTAATTTTTTTAAAACTAGTGAAAATTTTTATAAAATCATTACTTTTAATAAAAATTGCTGTTGAATAAATTAAACAAAACTTGTCAAAAATAATATCCTGCTGGTTATAATTTTTGACAATATAATCTATCACTTTAAACATAGGAACATTATCATAAGCTAAATTCTTTGGTCTAATAAAGTTAGCTTCAACTTTATTCTTAAATTTTTTCTTTAAGCATAGTCTTTTTAATTTTTTTAATTTTGAAAAATTTTCAGTAGACAAATGTATCGTATCAAAAATTTTTGACTTATTTGCTTCATTTAGCACATGTTCAAACATACTTTTACTTCCAATTTTTAAAAAATTTTTATTTTTAATTCGCCTACTTCCAGATCGCAAAAGTATAATTCCAAGTATTTTTTTCTTAATTTTTTTCAATTTTTACAATTGCTTCAAATGTATTGTTATTTACTTTTCTTTGATATTCTAAATTATACCAATTTGAATTTGCGTACATTTCTAGAATAGTTTGATATTGTTTTTCAAATCCATTACAAATATAAAATTCATTTTCTTTAGTATCATTATCTGAAATTGCCAAATAACCACCCTCCTTAAGGACTCTTTTTATTTCATTTGATGTTATATTTTGATCAGCAGATTTTGAAATAGAATGACTACAAATAACATAGTCAAACGCACAATCTTCAAAAGGAAATTTTTTTGAAAAATCACCAATTTTAATTCTTTTATGCTTGCTAATTATATCTAGACCAAAAATATTTTTCCATTTAAATCCAGAAAGATAAATTATTAATAATTCTAGAATATTTCTTGGACCAAGTGACAAAATTTTTTTATCATAAAAATTATTATTTTTTGTGTATCTTAAATGATTAGTCCTCAAGAAAAAAAGTAAATTATATAAGTTAAAATCATGAGGATAGTTTTTTAGTCTGTCTTTAGTAAAATCAATGTGTTCTTGAATATAAGTTTTATTCAGTTTTGAACCAGCTTGCAATTTATCATTATCAATTTTTTGTTCCTTATTTTCTAAGATATATGCAGTAATAACTAAAATAAACTTAACAATAGGTCTAAAAAAAGATGTAAAATAGAATTTAAAAAAAATTCTTGTAATTAGCCCATGCATAATTATTAATTATATTAGTTTTTATTTTAATGAAAGAATATTTTAAAAAAAATTTTGTATACGATTTTTTATCATCTAAAAAGACTCATTTTAGAAGATTATTTTATAAAAAAAAATATAATCTTAACAAAGATCAATTAAAAATTTACAATGAACTTAAATCTGAGGGAATTGTTAAGATTAAAAATTATCTTGTTTCCTCTGAAATAAATAAATTCAAAAATGAATTAAACTTCGCTCTTAATGATGGTGGCCAGGAGGAAAGGGAGTATAGTCTTTTTTCTAACAATTTAAAAAATTCTGATAAATTTAATTTTTTAACTAAAAATTATTATGTCGATATAATAGAAGCTTATTTATCCAACAAAGTCTTCATTGACGGCATAGTCTATCAAAAATTTTATCCCACTATATTGAATAAATCCTCCTATATGTGGCATCACGATAACAGAAGTCATCAAATAAAAATTCAAATTTTATTAAATGATAATATCGAAAAAAACAGTCAAAGAATGCAGTATCTGTCAAAAACACATAATACAATTCATATTAGAGAAAAAAATAGATTTGATGACATCAGTAAGTTTAATAATCAATTAGTTGATTGTTACGGATTATCCGGAGATGCATTTATTTTTGATACGAATGGTGTTCACAGAGGATTGAGAACTGATAAAAATTCAAAAATACGTGAAACAATTACCCTAACATTTTTGGGCAAAGATAAAATGTGGCGAGCTTCGAAAATTAAATAATCTTGACAATGTGATCTCTTAATCTAAGTCCAAGATTTGTAATTGTAAAAGTAGGATTTGCTTCTCCTGAAGTTGGAAAAATCGAGGAGCCAGCAAAAAACAAATTATTTAATAAATGAAATCTACAATTTTCATCTACGACCCCATTTTCCAAGTTGGTTGACATTCTTGTACCTCCCATATGGTGATTTCCACCTCTTGGCTCTTTAAAAAATTTATTTGAATCTTTGAAAATCCAATTTTTCAGTCTTAACGAACCTATATTACTTGTAGTTATGAAATCTTTAAATTTTTCAATTGTTTTTTGACAAGATTCTAAATCTAGTTTCGTTTTTTTCCAATGTAATTCAGATTTAGGAATACCAAAATAATCTCTTTTTTTTCTACTTAGAGTAATTTTACTTTTATAATTTGGCTCTTGTTCGCCATGAAAATTTAATTTGTTTATACACTGTATATTGCTTGGTAAAATATTTGTATTACATTTTAACTCAAAAACTATTTTCTTATATAAATTTGAGTTCTCATTTAGTTTTGTTGTGATTACAATATTTCCATTGAGCAATCTATTCTTAATTTTATATTCATCCGTGAGAGAAAAAAAAAATCTTTTTTGTTTTCTATTTATTGAAATTAAATTGTTATCCTTATTTAAAACAATATGGCCTAAACTTAAATTTGGATGTTCCATCCAATAGTTGCCAATAGGTATAGTACTATTAATAGAATTTTTTTCTATTATCCATTTAGTTAATCGCGAATTTTCTATTCCCCCCATAGCAAAAACAAATATTTTAGCTTTAACAAAAAAATTTTCTTTTTTATAATTTTTGATTATTAATTTTTTAATTTTTGAGTTCTCTATAATTGCATTATATAAATTTGCATTAAGATAACAGTGAACATTTTTTGAATTTTCTAAGAATTTCTTTTTTTTTTCACCATACCTTACTTTGGAAAATTGATACCTAGTCTCCAAAAAATTTTTGTCATTAATTCTTGTCTTATTAAAATTATTTTCAATTTCTAATAAGTTGCATGACTCATTAAAATACTTGCTTAAAGAATTTCTTTCAATTGGCCAACCCGAGTCTTTAACATATGTTCTTTTTTTAAAATCAAAATTATCTAATGGTTTACACCAGCCACCCCACAGTCCGGATGTGCCACCAAGGCACCTTAATCTACAAGTTGTAAGATCATAATAATCATCTTCCTTAATATCTCCCTCGTATTGTTCTTGTGATAAAGAGTCTATTTCTTTACCTCCTGCTTCAAGGATTATAATTTTTTTATTCTTAATTTCATTTATACTCGCAAAAGCTGCTGGACCAGATCCTATTACGCATATATCGTAATTAGTTTCGTTTATAGGTGTTTTATTTAAATCAAAGATCATAATCTAATTTGCTTAAAAATACCAAGTAATATCTTTTATATCTTTTTTTTTAATTTTAAATTTCTTAAATGGTAATTTTAAAAATGAAAAAGATATTAGAAAAAAAGATAATTTTAAAAAGTCTCTTCGTTTTGTTTTTTTTATTTTTTTACTCATTTACTTTTTTAAAATCAACAACTCCGTTAAACTGTTTTATTCTTTTAAAAAGACTCATATCATGCTTATATCCTGAAAAAAATTGGCTATATATATAGTCAAATCCTTCATTTCTTTTATTTAAAATTTTCTTAAATAAGAACTTAATGTCATGATATAACATAATTATAATTATTTTAGGTATAAATTTTTTTTTACAATTGACGCTGTTAATTTTTACGTAATTAGTGATTTTTAATAAATTGAAAATATCATTATTTAAATAATCTTTAAAAAATTTTTTTAATATCGAGTTATTTGATTTTCTTTTCATTTTATAAAATTCAGTTATTTTTTTTTTGATAAACTCCTTATTATTTCTCTCTTTTAGTGAATATGAGACCTTTTTAGTTAAATTATAGAAAGTTTCATCAGCATATCCTTCACCAGTAAAAAAGATAGGTATCTCAGCTTTAATAACATCTATAATTGTAGATGATCCAGGTGTAATAACTGTATCAACTCCTTTTATCCAATCTTTAAAATCTGTATTATAGTTAATTTGTACATTCTTATATTTCTTTTCTAAAAAAAAATAGTCTTTTGGATTTTCGTTTGGATGTGGTCTTATTGAAATATTGAAACTTCTTTCATTTTTGAATTCTTTAATCATTTCAAATATTAGATTACAACTTTTTACGTCTTTTAATATTTGTTTCTCGAATAAAAATGGGTAAAAATATTCTTTTTGTTTATCACCGAAACTATTAAATAACATTTGAATTTTCGAAACATTCTTAAAATTTGAAAGTGAAACATTTCTACAAATTATTCCAATTGTAACTCCCTTCTTTTTTGATTTTCTTTTTAAGGCTCTAAATCTAGGAGTTCCAATGATCTCTATTTTTGATGGCTGTATAGATAATTTATTTACAAGACTATTTTTTGTATTTTTTCCCCACACAAATATTTTTGAATTTTTTTTTATTTTATTCTTTAAAAAAGTTAAATGTATTAATTTTCTATTTAGCAATCCTTCAGTTTCAATAATTGACCTAATATTACTAGAGTTATTTTTTAAAAAATAATGCTGAGGAGTGAGAAAAAAAAGACAATCTCTGTAATTTAAATCAAAATACCTTCTAGAGTTCCTACCAACTAAAAAAACTTTAAATTCGGTTTGATCCTCAATCCATTTTGCAATTGTCAAATAAATTTTTGCATCTCTCTTTGCTAAATCACATTCTAAAAAAATTATTTTCTTGAATAAATTAAACATTGGGAATTTTTTCTGTGAAATTAAATTTTCTTATATTTTTCCCTCTTTCTAAAACTATTGAGCATATGAAAGGCTTTTTAATATCTTTTCTAATCCAAACATTTTTAGATGGGTTAAAACAATAACCTGATATATATGCATTTTTTATATGTCCCTTCAGATCTACTCTTAGAAACTTTATAAATTTCCTATATGAAGAAATAATGTAAGGTGATTTATTATTTTCATTTTCATAAAATGTATAAGATTTTTTTAGGTCGATTATGTCATTTCTAATTTGTGAAAATCTTAAATCAAAAATAAGAAATTTTTTAGTATGATTGATAAAGAGTTTTTTAATCAAATCTTTGTAATTATTTATCGAATAAAAAACTGCCCATGACATTATTAAATCGAATTTTTTAAATTTTAAGTTATTATGTATTTCATTGATATCATTGACAAAAAAATTAGATTTTAAATCTTTTTTATATTTTTTTTTTGCTATTTTAATAAGCTCTGGATTTAGATCAAAACCCGTATAATTAATTTTTTTGTTAATTTTTCTACATATTGGAAGTTTGTTACCATCTGCACAGCCAATATCTAAAATCGAATTACATTCATTAATAGTTGGCAATAAAGCCCATGATTCAGTGGGATATAAATTGAATAAGCCTATTCTATTTAGTTCCTTTGCTCTTTCTATAAATTTTTTATTTAACCAAGCATCATTTTTCATTTTAAGATTTTCTCAATTTCACTAGAGATTATTTTAATCCCTTGTTTAATTAATTTTTTATTAATAATTAACGGAGGACCCATCTTAATCGATTCTCTGCCAGTCCTGACCAAAAGCAAATTAGATTTAAGTGCACCAAAACAAATCATGTCCGCAAATTTTGAGCCAAAAATAATTTTATCTTTCAATTTAATCTTTTTTTTAAAAATAATGGCTGCGATCAGTCCTTTACCCTGTATTGATGAAACAAAGTTTGGATATAGATCTTTTATTTTATTAAGTTCATTTTGAAAATATTTTCCATTTATCTTTGCCCTTTCAATTAATTTTTTGCTATTTATCTCTTTAATTGTCGCAATACCTGCTGCACATGCAAGTGGATTTGCTGAATGAGTGCTACTGAATGTACCTGGTTGAGCTAAATTTAAAACCTTGGATTTTGCAAAAACTCCTGAAAGTGGATAGCCTGAACCCATTCCTTTGCCGCAACATATTAAGTCAGGTTTTACCCCATAATGTTGATATGCAAATTTTTTACCAGTTCTCCCAAAACCAGACTGCTGCTCATCAAAAGCAAGTAATATATCATTTTTTATACAAAATTTTTTAATCGCTTTTATATATTCTTTTGAATAGAAAATCGCACCCCAACCTTGAAATGCTTCCAGCATGATACCGCAAACATCTTTTTTGAAATTTATCTTTTTTTTAATTTTATCTAAACTATCGTAAAAAAATTTGTCTTGCTTTTTACCCTTTACAATCCATGGATATGGAAAATCTAAATGAAAAATATTAGGATCATTAAAACCTATCCACTTTTTCTGATTCTTATCTGAGCAAAGAAGTTGGGCACCCATTGTTCTTCCGTGCCAGTTTCCTTTTAAAGTAATTACACCATTTCTCCTTTTTTTTCGTTTGGTGCCATAAAGTCTCATTAATTTTAATGCAGCCTCAGTGGCTTCACTACCCGTACTAAGTAAATGAAATTTTTCAAAATCAGACCCACAAAAATCTTTTAATAATTTTATGTACTTTATTCTATTTTTATTAATATAATTATATGAATGAATTATTGGTGTATTTATGCTTTTTATCAAATCTTTAGATAATCTCTTATTTCCGTGGCCAATATTTGTAACAAAAATTGTTGAAGTAAAATCTAAAACTTTTCTTTTGTTGTAAGAGATGAAACAACCTTTTGCTTTATCCCATACAATATACATCTGATTATGCATCCCCGGGTTTTCAAATTTTTCTAAATTTTTGTCTGTTTTAATCATTTAATGATAGCTATTATTGTGTCAGAGCAATTTTTTTGTATAAGAAATTTATTATAGATTTCAAATAATTTTTTATATTTTTTATTATTATAAATATTCATTCCGCCAGGTTTTCGGTTTAAAAACCAACCCAAATGATTATCAAGACTATATCTTTGATAATTATATATTCTTTCAACTTTGAAATTAGATGCTCTAATTATTTTTCTCAATGATGATTTTGTATGTAGCATTAAATGCTCACTCCATAATGAAAAATTTTTAAATTCAGGAATATTAAACAAAACATCTTTTGAACTAGGAACTTCGATTATTATTTTTCCTTTGTTATTAAGTTTTTTTCTCAGGTTCTTTAACTGTTTAATTGGATCTTCTAAATGTTCCAGAACATGAAACATTGTTATAACATCATACTTTGTGTTTATCTCATTTATTTCAGTAAATATTTTAAGATTTTTTTGAAGTTTTTTGTTAATTGATTTATTTATTTCAAGACCATGACATACTTTTGACTTTTTTTTTGCTAATTTTATAAATCCCCCTAACCCACAGCCAAAATCTAAAATTTTTTTATTTTTAATAATTGACTTGAAGTCGTTGTATCTTCTGGAATCGTCATTTAAATTTTTGAGAATTATTTTTTTTTTAATGGTTGTGACATGGGATTTGCCTTTTATAGTATCAATTCTTTTTTCGTTATAGTAATTTTTATTAAGTTTGTTATTTTTAATAAAAATTACCTCACTTATTTTATCCCTGAAAACATTAATTTTCTTATCTCTAGTTTTTTTGCTAAATAAATGTACATTTTTGTCATTTATGATTTTTAATCTTTTCAAATCTTTAATAAATTGATAAGCCATCTTTTGTTATTAACAAATAATCTCAGATATATTATAAGTCAATAGAATGAAAGTTACGCAGCTATCGTCATCCACAGTTTTAATAAAAACCTCAGATTTAAAGATTTTGTGTGATCCTTGGCTCGAGAATGGAGAATACTATGGCTCTTGGTCAATGCTAGAAAAAATTGACCTAAAAAAAAGTTATAAAATTTGTGATAGTGCTGATTATATATACATCTCTCATATCCATCCAGATCATGCATCAAAAAAAACATTAAAGAAAATTTCTAAAGAAAAAAAATTTTTGATACACAAGTATGCCTCACCCTTTCTTAAAAGAAATTTGAATATTCTTGGATTTAAAAATATCATTGAAGTAGAGAATAATATAAATTTGAATTTATCCAAAGAAACTTCTGTTAAAATCTTTGCGGCTGACGATTGTAATCCAGAAATTTGTAAAAAGTTCCTTGGTTGTAATTATGAAACTTCAGAGATAGGCAAAAGAAGTCAACAAATAGATTCTGCCTTAGTTATTAAAAATAACAATAATACATTAGTTAATCTAAACGATTGTGTTTATGATATGACAAAATCAGTTTTAAAAAAAATTATTAAGATTTATAAAAAAGTAAACATTTGTCTTGTTGGTTATAACGCAGCATCAGAATATCCTCAAACTTTTAAAAATCTAAATTACAAACAAAAAATAAATGAGTGTAAAAAAATAAAAAAACAATTCTTAGAATATACAAAAAAATTTGTAAATGATTTAAATGTTGATTATTTTATTCCATTTGCAGGTGAATTCTATTTATCAGGAAGATTTCATAAATTAAACAAATATACTCCGACAACTTCTAGAAATGAATGTTATAATTATTTTAATAAATCTGAATTAAAAAATAAATTCATAATGCTAAATTATGGCAAAACCTTCGATTTAGACAAACCACAAAGTAATTATAAAAGTTTAACAAAAAATTATTTAACTGAGAGAAAAAGAAAACTTTCTAAAATAAAATATGTTTATGACGATACGAAGAAACCAACTCATATAGAAATTGAAGACTTACTAATAAAGTCATTTGATAGAGTAAGTTTTAGACAGAAATTATTTAATCTAAGATCAAATACGCAATTATCTATAAAATACTTCAATAAATTTTTTAATATTGATTTTTCTAAAGAAGATGCAAAGTTTTCCATAGAAAACAAAAAACCAAAAAAAAATTATTTGTCAATTTCATGTGATGAGAGATTATTAAAAAGAATCTTACTAGGACCAAAATATGCTCATTGGAATAACGCCTCACTAGGTTCACATATATCTTTTGATAGAGAACCAAATAAGTTTGATAGGAATGTTCATGGATTACTAAATTATTTACATTCATGATTTTTTAATAATGTTTGATATTTTTTTTAAAGCTCAAAAAAATTTAGGACGTGTTTCAAATAATAGTAAAAAATATTTTAAGTTAATATTAATCGTCTTAATAATTGGTGCCTTTTTAGAATTTTTAAGTGTTTCACTTCTATTCCCAGTTTTTTTGAATTTCATTGATTTTACAGAAAATATAAATAGTTTCGAAATTTTTCAAAAATTCAAAAATTTGGGATTTGATTTTGAAAAATTTCAAATCGAAAATTTTATTTTGTTTACAATATTTTTTTTTATTTTTAGATTTTTTTTTTTTATTATCAAGAGATGTAATCGTAGAATATTATGTTTTAAATATAGCGAGAAAGTTTAAATTATATCAACTAAAAGTATATAGCAACTTACCTTTGAACACTTTTTCAAAGGAAAAAAATTCTGAAATTTTTAAAAATATTTATATTGAGTCAAATTATTTTTCATCTATTTTTAAATCTTATTTAATTATATTCCAGGAAATTTTTGTTTTAATCGCTATTTTAAGTTTGCTTTTTATTAATGATTTTTTAACGACACTAATAATTATTATTTTTTTGATATGTTTTAGTGGTATCTATTTTATTTTAGTTACACAAAGAATAAAATGGTTAGGTAAAATTAGATCAAATTTAGATAATAACATTGTTGAAACAATTAATAACTCATTACAAGGTTTTAAAGAAATTAAGCTCTTAAGGGTTTCTGCACAATTTTATAATAATTTAAACTCTTATATTAAGAAATTTAATGTTCATAATATAAAATTTAATGTACTTAAAAACCTTACCAGGCCACTTTTTGAATTAATATTAATTTTAGCCATTTCTATTTTTTTGTTGATTAATAAATCTTTTGCTCCATCTTTAATTCTTTATGGTATGGTATTTATTAGGTTAATGCCATCAATATCTCTAATAAATAAGTCAGTTACTGAAATTAATTTTAAAAAGATTAGTCTTGATATTATTAATAATCAAATTTTTTTAGAAAACTCACAAGAAAAACTCTCATACCCTAAAAATGATGAATTTAAAAAATATTATGAAATAAAAGATTTAAACTTTTCTTACGAAAATCAAATCATCTTTAAAAATGCGAATATCAAAATTTTAAAAAATAAAATTCATGGAATTATTGGCAAATCTGGCTCTGGAAAAAGTACACTTGTGAATATCTTATCTGGCCTAATAAATCCTACAGATGGAAAATACTTCATAGACGACTCTGAAAAAAAAAATTTTTATGATTTGAGGAACTACGTTTCACTAGTTTCACAAAACAGTTTTGTAATAAATGACACTATTTTATATAATATTACTTTTAAAGAAAAAGAATTAACAATTAACGAGAATAAATTACTAGATGGTATTATTGAATTATCTGGTTTAGATGAGATATTCAAAAAAAATAATCTTAATTTAAATTACCAGATAGGTAAGGATGGAGATAAATTGTCAGGTGGACAAATTCAAAGGATTGCAATTGCAAGAGCGCTATTTCAGAATAAAAATTTAATCATTTTTGATGAAGCAACAAACGCTCTTGATAAAAATTCTGAACTAGAAATTTTTAAAAAAATAAAAAGACTTAATAAAACTATTATAATTATCACCCATAATGAAAATAATCTTATTCATTGTGATGAAATATTTTCAATAGAAGAGCAAAAAATTGTTAAAAAGTAATATCTGACTCAATAGTATTAATTCATTTGTTTTAAAAAAATTTTTAAATCTTTTTTATTATCTATTTCATACCATAATTCATTAGTAGGAAATCCATAAATATTTATTCCATTCTCGATGCATTTTTGCAAAATAGAGGTTGTATCAATTTTCATTTGTTCAGTAATTTTTAAATTAGAGTATATTTTATATAGTTTCTTAAATCCCAGAGGTGATAATTTCATGATACCCATAAATTGTCCTTGTATGTTTATAGCTTTTTTTGCCTTTTTTCCTATTTCTATAATTTTGCCATTTTTTCTAATTCTAAAACTCTCAGCATCATCTAAAGGATTTTTAAATCTCTTAGTCCAATATTTCTTCCAATTAGTATTAAATGGTAAACAAATTTTTTTGTTTTCCTTTTTTAATTTTCTAATTATTTTTGAGCTATAAAAAATATCTGAGTAAGTAATTATGGCATCATTCTTAAATAGATATTTTTTAGCTTGCATGAGCGAAAAAATACTATTTGTTTTATTCCACTTAAAATTTTTAATAATTTTATATCTTTTTGGAATAAGGTTGGATTTATATCCTCCAATTATAATTATTTTCTTAATCTTATTATTTTCTAAATTTGTTATTTGATGTTCTATTAACATTTTTTTTTTTATTTCAATTGACCATTTTGGTTTTTCAAATATTGCTTTAGAAATTCTTTTCCCTCTACCAGCTGCTAAAATTATACCAATCATAAATATTATTTGAATATTTTTTTAATTAGAATATTTGATTTTTTAGAATTCATACGTTCAGGATGCCACATGACTCCAAAAATATCTTTATTTTTAATTTTAAAAGACTCAATTGAATTATCCGGAGCCAAAAGCAAATTTTCAAATTTTTTATTGGTTTTTTTTATGTAAAAATTATGAAAAGAGTTTACTTTTGTTTTGTTAAATAATTTTGATAATTTATTATTTGAGGATTTAGTAACATAATGTTTTTTATTAGCATGATTGGAGGTTTTATGGAGTTTTACACCATGAAATTTAGCAATTATTTGCATTCCACGACATATACCTAGTATTGGAATATTTTTTTTAATACTATAACTGATTAGTTTTTTTTCTATAAAATCTCTATTTTTCTCAGACCCTAAGTCATTTCCACCAGATAAAATGACACCCTCAAATTTGATATTATTAATCAATTTCTTGAATATCATCAGATTATTTGGAACTAATATTGGATGATAATTATTTTTCTGTAAAAATTCTAGGAGCAAATGGCTGATTGAGTCTCTTTTTTCTAGATAACTCTTTGCATAGATTATGTCTTGAGTAATTAATATTTTTTTCATTGAATCTTAGAAACCGTCTTATTTTTACAATCTAATTCTAATTTTTTAAATTGTTTCCATTTTTCAAATAACTGATTACCAGCACCGATTATTGCAGGTAAACCTATCTCATTAGCTCTTATGGACATATGGGAATTAACACCGCCATATTCAGTAACAAGCCCAGATATTTGATGAGTAAATAACCAATCATAACCTGGGTCGGCATTTTTGATGAAAACTATTTTATTTTTTAAATTATATTTATTTTTAAGACTACACACTGTATTAGCAATAATTTTTTTGTTAGTTATAAAGTTTGGAACAGATCTATCTAATTCGAAATAATACACATCATCTGGAGATTTAATTAAATATGGTAATTTAATGAATAAATTTTCTTTATATTTCAATTTATTATATTTGATATTTGCTTTAATTATTTCTTTTATGTTTGTGTTATTAATATTATTTTTAAAAACTTTATAGTCTATAAAACTCAAATCGTTATAATTAATTCCATACTTTAAACCCATTTTTTTAATCAAACTAAGCGAGTCACTCACACTTTTAGTAAAAATAAATTTAAGTTTTTCTCTACTTTCTATCGCTTTTTTTAAAAAACTAAATAAGCTTAATGGCTCATAAGTATAACCAATTTTCTTTAAAGATTTTTCAATTTTCATCATCTGATCATAGGAAATTTTAAAATTTTTTATTTTTTCCTCAATATTTTTTTCACTCGTTTTTTTGAAATATAGACTTGGACGCTCATCATATCTAAAAGATGTAATTTCATAAGTACCAGGTCGTAAATGACCATATTTATTTAAAAAAACATTTATGTTATTTTTGTTAAAAAACTTATTCATTTCTTTAGCCTCTGTTGAAAGTGACTCCATGAAATTTCTCATTTGGTCATTGTTAATTAAATTTTTGCGTCTTAATGAATTAAGTATTTGAATAGCAATAAACCCTACTCGTGCTAAACCAGCAAATGGTAAAGTTCCAAATCGCTTACAATCTTCAATTAACCAAAAAACTTTTTTTTCAATACTTTGATTACTATGCAAAATTATTTTTTGTCTTTTTTCCAGTTCTTTTATTTTAAGTAAATCTCTCAACCAAAAACCATTTTTCCCATTGATAATATTGTTGGTGAGTTCTTTTAGTGATTTTTTTATAATTTTAATTTCTTTTGTATTAAATTTCTGTAATAATTCTGATTTATTTCGATCAAAATCAAAAGTCAAACAAGAATAAACAATTTCAAACTCGATCTTATCGTGATTATGAGGGTGAGTTTTTAATTTGTTAAGATAAAAATTAACTAACTTTTCACTTATCTTTTTGTCCAATCCTTTTGGAATGAAAGAGTTAAAGCATACTCTAATATCAATAAATGGGGTTGGCCCATAGGTATCCATTAAATGAAAAGATCTTAAATTTTTATAACCATAGTTATCTCTTTGATAAGCCCATGTACCATCTGTAATAAGTTCTTCGTAAAGGCTTTTTGCTAAAGTTTTAGGTTTTATACCAATCATTTCAGCAGGATTCCAATCAGGCATGACGCCTAGTAAATTATTTTTTCCCAATAAATATGGATGTTTTTTAAATGAATTTTTTATTTTTCTCTTAATTGATAAAAGAATTTGTTTCTGCTTGGTTATATCAGGTTGAATAATTTTTTTTACGTTTAGTGGTCGTACTTGTAATAAAAAAACTTTATTTTTTTTATTGATCGCAAATTCAATGTCCAATGAGTCGTAGACAAATTTTTTTTCTAATTCTTTAGATAACTTGATTAAATTATTTACCCAATTTTTTTTTGCACTCTTTAAAAAATGAGAAATATATATTGTAGATGTATTTCCTTTTCTTCCACTTGTTATTACGTCGGTTTCTGTCCCTTTATTATAGTTTAATACATAGTAATTTGAGCCATCGTTTGGATCTTTCGTAAATAATACACCAGATATCTTTGCATCATTTATATATTCTTGAACAAATATCTTATTTGTCTTTTTCTTTTTTTCTTTAAATTTTTTAGCGATTCTAATTACGTAATTCGAAATCTGACCCAATCCTTCCCCTTTTGAACAAATAAAAGAGTCAAAATGACCTGCAAAAGAGTTATTCTTTTGATCTTCTTGATATGCACTACTTCTTATTATGTAAATTGAGCTTTTGTTCATATCATCAAAAATTCTCAAAGATATCTTTTTAAGATTATTTTTTTTAATTATGTAAAGTTTAAAAGAGGGTATTCGAGCACTCTTTAATTTTTTTTGTAAAAATTTTAAATTGTCTACTTTTGATTTAAACTTGTTTTTCATATTTTTTTTGACCAAAAAATCTTATTATTGGGTGAGCAATAAAATAATATGTTATCAAATGATTGTTATTTTTCATAAACTTTATGTTTTTTTGTTTAAAATTTCGTATAAAATCTAAAAAAGTTTTTGCTCTTGCCTTTATCTCGAATATTGATAGTTTTTTATTTTCGTTTTTAAAATTTACAAATTTTTTTTTAAATAAAATTATTCCTTGATCTATATTTTCATTAATTATCATTAAACTAACATAAAAGTGTGAATCTTTTATCATGCTATAGTAAAAAGTTGTACTACCTTTGTATTTTGGTAAATTACCAGTGTGAGCATGTAAAAAAATATTTTTTGTTTTTAGAATTTTTTTACTAATTTTCTCTCCAGGAAAACCAGAGTAAAAAATAAGATTACTCTTAGCAGCATTAATCTTTTTGTATGCAATCTTTGAGTTTATAGAATTTACGTTCAGATGCTCAAAAATAGTTTGTTTGTTTATTTTAGATTTATACTTTAAAAAACTTTTCCTTTTTCCTAAAAAAATTATATGTTTAAAAAAAAAATTCTTTTTTTTAAACTCATTCAAATAATATTTAGATCTTACACTATCAGCCATCAAAAATATAACTTTATAATTATTTAGTTTCATTAAAATATTTCAAAATACTTTTTTTATAGCCCAATAATTCTTTGTTTGAAAAAAATTTTTCAATTTTTTTATTTAAAAAGATAATCTTATTTTTTTTATATAATACTTCACTTACGGTATCATAATTTTTATTCTTGATTCTAAGATATATATTTTCATTATTAAACTTAGAGTAACCCTTGCCCTTATTTTCAAAATATAAAAAATTTTTCTTATTCACGAAATTTTTTTTTTCTAGAAATTGACTAAGTATTAGGTAAAAATCACTATTTTGATAAGTAGTATTAATAATTTTAGGTTGTAATTTTTTGTTGTAAATAAACAAAGGTACATGCGTAATATCATTTTTAAAATTTTTCGTTATATGAATTTTTTCATCAAAATTGGGACCATGGTCACTTGTAATTATAAAAGTTGAGTTATTAAATTGTTTTATCTGACTTATTTTGTTTATTAATGAAAAGATGGTTTTATCTATGGATTTTAAAGAAATATGGTATCTTTTTTTTGAATTTTTAAAAATAATTTTTTTCTTTTTACAAAAATTATTAGTATTACCTATAGAGTCATGTGGGTCTAAAAAATGTGACCAAAAAAAAATTTTCTTTTTAAATTTAATTTTTTTTTGTGTGACAAATTCCAATACTTTATTAGAAAAATCATTTTCAGGAGGTTGCAATTGGGTTAGCAAGAAATTTTTTTTTAAAAAAAAATCAATTATTTCTTTCATTTTATTTGGTAAATATTTTAAAAATCCTCCAAAAGGTATAAAATAACTAAAAAATAATAAATTTTTCGAATTTTTTAAAATAAAAATATCTTTATCTCTCGAATATTCCTCAAATATTCTTACAAATCTTTTTTTAAAAAAGTGTTTAGAAAAAGCCGGATAGCATATAAGGTAATTACTTTTCAAACACTTGTTAACGTTTAAAAAAAACTTGTCTAAAACGAATTTCATCTCTTTTACATATTTTTTGTTAGATATTTTTTTGTCAGGATAAAATTCGTCAAGTTTTGTTAAAAAATGTTTTTGGAAAGTACTCGCAATGTAATATGGATTAATTGTTAACTTATAGATATCAAAATTTTGTGGGTAATTATAAAAATTTGAGAAAAAAACAGAGCCTTGAAAACTCGATAAATGATATTTCTTTTTTTTTAATCTATTCAAAAAGGTTGTTTTTTTGTCTAGTCCAAAGTCATATCCACCATCAGCCATTGGTGGTTTCATTGAAAAAAATGATTGAAAAGACTGTTGTGTTGGAGCAGCATGAACAAAGTATTTTCTAAATTGATACATATTCTTTTTTAGTTTAAATAAATTTGGAAAATTTTCCTTATTAAATTCCTTTGAGTTGACTGAATCAATCGTTAATAAAAAAATTTTATTAAAATTTTGAAATTTTGGAGATAATTTTTTTTTCTTCATTTATAAGTTTTATAAGTTTTTCAATACTTCTTTTCTTCAAATTATTAATCTTATAGAGGAGTAAAATGTCCATAATCTTAAAAAAACTATTAGCAAAGATCAAATTTTTGTTTTTTTTAAAAGCAATTAATAATATGTGAGCAAACCTAATGTAATTATTAATATTTGAGTAATCTTGTTTGAATAAAGGTTTTAAATTTTTTTTATCGTAGTAATCAAAAATTTTTTTTGTTATTTCAAAGTATCTGTTTATTTTAAGTATATTATTAAAATTATTTTTTTTTATTTCTTTTTCTAAATTAGTAGCTATTTCATCAAAACTTTCAGCCCTTGATTCTTTCAAATATCTAAATAACCTCTCTTTAACTTTATTTCTCTTTTTTAAAAAATTTTTAAGATATTTTTTGTTTACTTCGAAATTATTATAATTTGGTGCAGTCATATTATTTAAAGTATAAAATTTTTTTTTCATGAATTTAAATATTTTTTAATTTTGAGAAAAATTTTATCAGCATTTTTTTCTTTATTTTTTTCCTTAAAAGTATTGATAACCATATCTGGATTTTTAGGAATTGGGAATTTAATATCCATACCAACAACATTCTTCTTTTTTTTATAAACATTTTTGTTGTTTCTGTTGATCAAATAATTGATATCACTTTCAACATATACCTCGAAATATTTTTTAAATAATTTTCTATTTTTTTTTAAGATATTGGGAAAAATACAAACTATATTACAAATTACATTAATGTTATAATTATCACATAATTTACATATTGATTGAATTCTTTTAGCATTTAAAAATCTTCCTTTTTTATCATGTTTAGTCTTTTTATCAAAAATCTGTCGAACTTCGTCGCCATCGACAATCATGAAGTTTTTTTTGTTTTTAATTTTTTTGTAAATTTCAAATGCTATAGAAGTTTTCCCACTTCCAGACAATCCTATCAACCAAATAATCATGGAACTAATAAATTATAATTATTTTTACCAGTAATTTTTTCACCTTTAGACTGGAATAAAGTGTATATAAATTAATGTCAATAATATTTCGTATTTTAAACAGATGTTAACAGTAAATCTAATAAAAATGTTTTTAAATTTAATTCATCGAAAATCACAGAATGAACAATTTCTAAAATTAAGAAATTATTATTATGAAAAAAAAAATTTTAATCCTAGTTACCGAAGCAGCATACCCAAAGGTTAGAAATTCTTTAAAAGATCTCAAAAAATATTATTTGTTTGATTTTTATATTTCTGACCTGAAAAAAAATGTAAGATCAGTGTTTTTTTTTAAGATTATATCAAATATATTTTTCAAAAATGAATATTTATGTTGTTTAGATTTTTATAAAGATAAGCAAATAAAAGATATAATTTTATTCAGTTTAATAAAAAATAAAATTAAAATTATTCGTCCAATTTTAGCACCAAAAGCAAGACATCTTTTTAAAGAAAAAAAGGATTATTTTTATTTACATAAATTATTTAAGCAACCAAAAATAATTATAAATTTTATCTACAATATTTTTAAAAAATTTATTAAGCATGATGGTTATATCCTTGCAGGATCCTATAGTAAAAGAGATGTAAAAAATAACTCTGGTTTTATCATTTACTCTCATTCTTTTGATTATGAAAATTTAAAAAAAAAAAATTTACTTAAAGATAAGAAAAAAAAAATAAATAAGATAAAAAAAATTTTATTTTTGGATGAAATGATGCAACATCACCCAGATTATGAAAAAAATAATTTGCTGGTACCCATTAATTATAAAGATTATTTGAATGAAATTAATTTAATTTTTAAAAAGATATTTTTATTAAAAAATTTTATACCAGAAATAGCTTTTCATCCAAAATCTGATAAAAAATACAGGTCTGACTTCAGATTCGTAAAAAAATATTTTAATAATACAATTTATGCAATAAAAAATTGTGATCTTGTCATAGCACATGGAAGCACAACAATTGGAATTGCAGCTGTTTTCAAAAAACCAATTGTCTTACTAATCTCAAAAAAAATGAAATTTACCTGGATGGAAAAATACGTAAAAACCATCGGAAAACATCTAAATTGTAAAATTTATTACACTGACGAATTTTTAAAAAATATAAATGAAATTAATTTAAACAAATTGATTAAATCAAATTCAAATAATACCTCATATATTAACAAGTTTTTAAGTCATCCAAAAAAAAATAGAAAATATGCGCATTTATGGAGTAGCTTTCATAATTATATTCACAATAAAGATGACTCATGAAAATATTTGTTTTTTCAAAAGAATATTCAAAAAGTGTAGCAAAAGTCATAGAAAAAAAAATTAGTATAAGAAAAAAACAGAATATTATTCTTACCGGAGGTAATACTGTTAAAGAAATATATAGAAATATAAATATAAATAAAATTAATTTTAAAAACTCATATTATTTTTCAGATGAAAGATGTGTTTCTAAATTAAGTGTGAGATCAAATTTCTACAATCTATCTCAAAATCTTTTCAAAGACAAAAAAAATCTATTTAATGTTCATAGAATTCATACATATAAAAAAAATAAAAATTCTGTAATTAATTCTTATACTCGTTCACTTCCAAAAAAATTTGAATTATTATTTTTAACATTAGGTGATGACGGACACTTAGCTTCCATATTTCAAACAAAGGATAGTAAACTAAACTCACTTTATTTTTTTACTAAAAATAAGTTTTTAAATCGGATCTCTATTGGAAAAAAAATTATTAAAAGAGTAAAAGAGATCATAATTGTAGTAAAAGGAAAACAGAAGGGAAAAATTTTGAATGATTACATTAATTCAAAAATTAAAATAAAAAAAAATTATCCTCTTTCTTTATTTCATAATTCAAGTTTATTCCTAGATAGAAAAGCCTTTAATCAGTTGACAAAAAAAAATAAAACTATTTATTAAATTTTAAATGAAATTAAAAAAAATTGTGATTTTTGGTGGAAGTGGTTTTTTAGGAAAATATTTGTGTAGTGAGCTGATAAAAAATAAAAACTACAAGATAGTAAATTATGATCAAAAGAAATTTATACTTAAATCAAAAAATTTTAATTTCATTAAGGGGAATATTTTAGATAAAAAAAAAATAAATAAGGTTTTAAAAAATTCGAAAATTGTTATTAATTTATCTGGGCTTTCTGATATTGAGGAGTGTAGAGACAATCCATTAAAAAGTGCAAAAATAAATATTCTAGGAAATTTAAATATTCTAAATTCTTGTGTTGATAACAAGGTTAATAAGTTTTTATATGCTAGCAGCCTTTATTCTTTTAGTGATCAAGGTAGTTTTTACAAATGTACGAAATTAGCATCTGAAGTTTATATTAAAGAATATAATAAAATATATGGCATTAAATACATAGTTTTGAGATATGGCTCAATATATGGCGAAGGTTCCAATGATAAAAATGGTATAAATAGAATTTTTAATTCTATAATTAAAAAAAAAAAAATTATTTACAACGGCAATAAAAGTGCTGAAAGATCTTATGTGCATGTTGAAGACGTTGCAAAAAGCACTGCATTAATTATTAAGAAAAATTTTGATAATTCTACTATTATAATAAAAGGAAAAAAAAAATTTAAGATAAAAGATTTATTAAATAGTATAAAAAAATTGTTTCACCTTAAACAAAGAATACAATATGGAAAAAATATAATGGTAGCTCATTATATAAAATCCCCTAAAAATTTTGAAATTCCTAAAATCAAAAATCTTTATGTTAAAGAGACGAAACCTTTTGAAAAAAGATTAAAAAAATTGATGAAATATTTGACAATTAGAAATAAGAAAATTAATAAAATAACATGGATCAATTAAAAAAATTTAGAAAAAGAATTAAGTTATCATTAAGCTTAGGTACTTGGATGCAAATTCAATCATCTGTGGTTGCAAAAAATTTGTCACTCTCTAATGCGGAATGGATAGTAATAGATTTGGAACATGGTTTTTTTTCATATGATAGGATACCTGAATTAATCGAGGTAATAAAAAATCAGAAAAAATTGGTTTTCGCTAGACTCGCTGAAAATTCTAATAAAGAGATAAAAAAATTGTTAGAGAGTGGAGTAGATGGTTTGATTTTTCCGAGGATAAAAGATGGTAAAGAAATTAAAAGATATATTGCAAATTCATATTATCCTCCAATAGGAAACAGAAGTTTTGGATTTTCAAATGATAATAATTATGGACTTAAAAAAAAAAATTTGAATTTTAATCCATTTTTAATAGCAATGATTGAAAACATGAGTGCAGTTAATGATTTGGAAGAAATCGTAAAATCTAAAAGGTTAGATGCTATAATAGTTGGAAAGTATGACCTTCAACTAAGTTTTAAAAATAATAATAAATTTAATAAATTTAATAAATTTAAAAAATTTGATGATTTGATTAATTATATTTTTAAAGTGGCAAAAAAAAATAATATTGTTTATGGAATTCATATAGTTGAAAATAATAAAAACGAAGTGCAAAAATTTAAAAAAAAAGGATGTAATTTTTTACCAGTTTCAATAGACACAGTTCATCTTCAAAAAATTTTATAATGAATAATGACTACATAGTTATAATTCCAGCAAGGATGGGTAGCAGCAGATTTCCAGGTAAACCATTAGCTAAAATTGGTAAAGAGACGATGATTTCAAGAATATCTAGAATATGTTCTAATAATAAATATACAAAACATGTATATGTAGCCACTTGTGATGAGATTATAAAAAAAGAGGTAGAAAAAAATACTTTTAAAGCAATATTAACCTCAAAAAAACACACCAGAGCATCAGATAGATGCAATGAAGCTTTAAAAAAAATTGAAAAAAAATTAAAGAGAAGATTCAAGATAGTAGTAATGGTTCAAGGTGATGAACCAATGATCTCTTCACAAATGATAAATAAATCAATCTCAGAGTTAATCAAAGCAGGAAACAAATACTTAGTCTCTAATTTGGTATCTTATATAAATAAATTAGAGGATTTTAAGGATTTAAATACTATTAAAATAATTTCAAATAATTTTAATGAAGCCACTTCATTTTCAAGGCAACCAGTACCAAATATGTCAATTTTTAAAAAAAAAAAAGCTTTAAGACAAGTTTGTGTCATTTCTTTTAGGAGAGAAGGTTTGATGAAATTCTCAAAATTAAGAGAGACTAAAAATGAATTATTAGAGTCGGTAGATATGTTTAGATTTTTGGATAACAACATTAAAATAAAATTAACTTTTGTAAATAAGCTAACTTATCCAGTAGATACAAAAGCTGATTTAAAAAAAATAAATTCACTATTATTTAAATGAAGAATATCTATATTTGCGATGATGCAAATGATGTAAATTTTTTGAAAAATAGAAAAATTACAGAAAAAGATAGAATTTTTTGTTTTGACAAAACAAATCTAAATTTAACTGATTATAAATTTAATTTCTCTTTTCCTTTTGATGAATTATACAAAAGTAAGAATGATGCCACAAAAAATTATTTTGATTTTTTGGAAAAAAATATTAGTAATAGAAGATTACTAAATTACTCGAGAATAGGTGAATGTAATTTTGCAGATAAATATATTATTCAATATTATAAATTATTTTTAATAAATAAACTTATATCGTGTAAAAATACGAATATTATTTTAGTCTCTAACTCTATAAAAAAAAATTACTTAATGGATTTTGGATTTACGAAAATTATATCTATTAAAGATCAATACTTTTTAAATTTTTATCAAAATCCAAAAAAAAAAATGATTTTAATTAAAAATATTTTTCAAAATTTATTTAAAGAGGTAAGTTTTAACTTTTTTAAAAAAAGGAAAAAAAAAAAATTAAAAAAAAATATTATTTATTCGCATATAAAGCATCACTGGTCTCTAAATAAAAAAAATCAATTAAATTATACATATATAAAAAACATAAAAGAATTATTTTTTATAGTTTCGGCTTTAAGAAATAATAGTCAAAAATTATTAAAAGTTAAAAAAAACAAAATTCTTGATTTAATGCAAAATAATCCACAATTTGAAATTCTAGAAAATTATTCATCATTCAAATCCATACTTAAAGCATATTTTTTAAGTATCT
>MDSZ01016539.1_pt1 | contig 33512 bp, 22 predicted proteins | sample 811201 | NCBI WGS metagenome assembly MDSZ01 (sample SAMN05326647, study PRJNA326480) | marine metagenome | isolation source: seawater | place: Indian Ocean: North | collected 2010 | reverse complement strand
TAGCAGACGTACAAAACTAGTAAACTAGTATTTGTTTTTAATTTCATTTTTACCCATTTTTACACAAAAACACGAGAAAAAATCGTCTTCTTCTTCGTCGTCGTCGTCGTCAAAAACACCCACATTTTTACCCATATAAATAAGAAATAATAAAAGTGATGATGGTTTTTGGGAGGACGATGATGACGACGAGTTTGACGACGACGACGAGTTTGACGACGACGACGAGTTCGACCAAAAGAGGCGGCGGAGCGATCGCGTCCTCGAGGAGGAGGGACTCGAGAAGAAGAAGAAGCGCGAAGAGTGCTCTCTTTCTTTCGACCGCCGCCCCTCGATTTCGAACCAAGGGGAAGACGAGTGGCACCACCATTTCTGTCACGACTTTGAGAGCGTCGTCGATGAATGATACGAACAACAACAACGGAGGAGGAGGAGGAGAGGAGAAAAAAGATGTCAACGCGATCGACTGGGACGCGCAAAACGACCGGTTCAAAGCCGAACGGATTTTTGACCAGTGCTTGGGCGCTATCGCGGATGGAGACGTCGACGCTCTCGAATCGTGTTTGTTACAGATCGAATCCGATAAAAAAGTAGCCAAACTGTCCAAAAAACTCGAAGACGCCACGCCTGACGCGTTTTGGAAGAAGAAAGTGAAAGAGATTGCAGCGACGCGAATCGTGGACGATTGCATGAGCGCTATTTTGAGCGGAGACGCGAGCGAAATCGACGGGTGCATACTCGAAGTCGAAAACGAAATGGAATATTTAGAGAAAAACGTGTAACCTTTTGTAACAACCCGTCTATCGCCGGAGTCGAGCGTTCGCAAAGTCGCCCGTACACGCACGCGCACATGTATCGACCTACCTTAAGAGCCCCTCCTTCCCATTCCCTTTCACGTGTTACTGTTCGTATTCGTGTTCGTGTTCGTGTTAGCATCAGAACACGCACGCAGAAGCAACGCGACGGTACGGTTCGTTCGCGACAGAGAGAAAAGAAAATGGTTGTTGTTGGTGTTGGTGTTGGTGTTGGTATTTTTTGTACCCACCTACTCTTATTAAGTATGGTCTATATCCTTCTTTGTGTTTTCCTTCCGGTGCGTCACAAAACATACTCTCTCGCATGCACACGTTCTCTCGCGTGTCAACACTCTCGAGAAGCCGTGGGTTACTCGCGTCGTCGTCGTCGTCGACGCGAACGAAAAAGAAAAGGTTCGCGTCTCCTCGCGACATGGAAAGCGTGCTTCTCCAAAACGACATGATGGAAATCTCGGATATTTTCCTCGACCAGTTCGGGGTTCTACACGATGGGAAAAATCCGTTTCCAGAAGCCATCGAATGCGTGCGCCGGATTCACGAAACGTTTCCTTCGATACGAGTGCACGTGCTCTCAAACTCGAGTCGGAGACGGTCGTCGACGCTGAATAAACTGAAACGCATGGGTTTCGAAGAAAAGTGGTTTTGTTCGACAATGACAAGTGGAGAAGTGTGCCACAGATTAATCGAAGAGAATATTATGTCGTCGTCGTCGTCGTCGTCGTCGTCGTCGTCGTCGTCGTCGTATGTGTTCTTACACTTAAACTGGGGCGAACGCGGCGCGGTATCGTTACCGTCGCAGTGTGTTTTGGCGACGAGCAAAGAAGAAGCTGTTGCAAAGACGACGCACATCGTCGCCTCCGGGTGCGAGTCCATGTCTGTTCCTGGGACAACGCTGGGAAGTTACGACAGACGCGTGCAAACTATTCAACGGTTATCGCACGAGGAGATCAAGGAGGTGTTGACCGGAATCGCGAGGAGGTGCGAACAAAATAAAACGGAACCGCCGAAGATGTTGTTGGCGAATCCAGATTTTGTTACCGTCAATGGCGACAGGTTAGAAGTCATGCCGGGAACGATGAGTCTGTGGTACAAAGAGATTTTGAACGAGATTTATGGTGGTAAAAATAATAGCAGAAGTTTCAACGCGGACGATTACGTCGTCAAGCTCGGCAAACCGGCACCGATTATTTACACGACGCTTCGCAAAGAGATTGTTCAACAAACGCAGAATAATAGAAGTAATAGTAATAGTAATAGTAGTAGTAGTAGTAGTCGCGGCGAAAAAAGGAGCGATGGTGATGACGCGATTTTCGCGAACGTTTTGTGCGTTGGAGATTCTTTAGAACACGACATACGTGGTGCACAATCTGTTGGCGCGAAGAGTTGTTTCATCGTCGAAACGGGCATTCACGCGGAAGAGTTTGATTTTTCTTCGTCGAAAAGCGGAAAAGAGGTCGAAGCCGCGCTACAAGCGATGTGCGAAAAATACAATGTCGAATCTCCGACGTGCACGATTCCAAAATTCTCGTGGAACTAAAAGATGAAAAAGGTAACGAGATAGAGTCAGAGTTTTGTCATCAGGTGCTGCGTAGATTTATTTTTATTATTAAAAGATTAAGTGACTCGACTCGGGTAACTCTTAACTCGTTGACTCGATAATTAGTACGTCTCGATTATTTTCTTTGCTGCTTTTGATCCTTATTCTGATTCTTTGTATCTTACACCTCTGCCGGCATCGGGGCGACTAACTCCATGTTGTATGCCGAACCGCCGTGCTTGGATTCATCCAAACCCAACTGTTCTTCTTCCGGAGACGTTCTTAACATGTTCACTTTCTTCAACGCGAGGAAGAAAAGACCGAGCAAACCGCCAACCCAGAGGGCAATGCAGATGATGCCGACAATTTGGGCGCCGAGGAGGCCCCCTTCGCCGCCGTAAAAGATGCCCGCGCACTTGGAAGCGTTACCGCCGTAGCCAACTTCGGCAACGTATTCTTTCTTAGCCATGAGACCAACCCACAGGACGCCAAAAGCGCCGCACGCGCCGTGCATCGGTGCCGCTTCCAAAGGATCATCAATTTTAAATTTCAAGAGTAATTTCCTCGCCCCGTGGATGACCCACGCGGAAAGAAAACCGCAGACAATAGCAGTCCACGGTTCAGTCACGGAGCAACCGGCGGTGATGCCGACCAAACCGGCCAAAACACCGTTGCACACGGCAATCAAGTCCCAAACGTGGTACAAGCCGTAGTTGATAGCCATGGCAGTTACGCCACCAGAAGCAGCGGATAAAGTAGTCGAGACAGCGGTTCTGGCGACGACGACTTCCGAACCAATGATTGCCAACTGCGACCCCGGGTTGAAACCATACCATCCAACCCAAAGAATAAACGTACCCAAAACAACCAACGAGGCGTTATGTCCCGGCATAGCGATAACGCGACCGTTCGGGTCGAATCTACCAGTTCTCGGGCCTACGATAGCGGCACCCATCAAACCGGCGACGCCACCGGTCATGTGAACGACGCCAGAGCCGGCGAAATCAATCATGCCACAATCAAAGAGTAGATCTTTCGATTTGAAGGCGTTGAGCCAGCCGTCGCTGTCCCAAACCCAATGAACGACAACTGGGTAGACGAACGCGGTGAGAAAGAAGGAATAGCCCAAATACGCTTGGAACGCCGTTCTTTCTGCGACAGAACCGGAAACAATCGTCGCTGCTGCCGCAGAGAACGCCCATTGAAACAAGAAACTCGCCCAGTCGGTGTAATCTTGCAAGCCAAAATTCCAATTACCGATAAATTCATTCGCTGTTTTGCCTTCCTTCTTCCCGTACGCGAAGCCGTAGCCAAAGATGAAGAACGCTATCGCCCCGACGCACGCGTCCAAGACGTTTTTGATCAAAATATTCTTGGTATTTTTAGATCTCACCGACCCGGCGCATAACATCGCAAATCCGGCTTGCATAAAGAACACGAGGTAGGCAGACGACAACAAAAATTGATTGTCCGCGGACGCGGAGTTCGCGCTGAGCACTCCACAGAGCGTCTCTGTGTATTGTTTTGAAAGAAAGAGAGTGAGAGCACGCGTCAGTCTTTATCGCGAAAGAGCGAGCGACCACATTGTGCTCATATTTTTTGAAGGTCTCCTCCTCCATTTAACACATAACAACACAAATGTATCGTCCCAAAATTCATCCAAAACAAAAATAAAAAAAAAAGCGTTCCGAACTTTGGCCCTTCGGTTATCTTTTCCCCCTTTTTTCTCCCAATTTCCCAAATTTGAATTGCGGAAATTGTCCCTTCGCTCTCCTCCCTTTTGAACGGGAGAGAGAGAGAGAGAGAGAGAGATAGACGGAGATGGAGGGTGCGCAGATAGAATCGACTCGCGCGCGCGAATTCCTTCGAATGAAAAGACGTGCTGGTGCACCTCTTTCTCCGTAGAATTCAAATCAAAAGATGCCGACCTTTCAAAGAGGCACGACCAAGCGTTCGACAAAAATCGGCGCAATTCAAATTCTTCGGTTGTGTCCTCCGCGCGCGCGCGCGCGCGCGTCAGAAAAGAGAACCAAAAAGATGAGAAAGACACGTAAACGAGTGTAACGCGCAGAATGTAACGACAACGTACCATCGGTCAGAGAGGCAAGGCTGCCCGTGCACTTCGAGTCCGTCATGCTCTCTTATCAGAAAAGAAAATGTAACGACTTCAATTGTCGACGACGTGTCCTTTGTGTCCTTTGTAGCTTTTTTTTTGTCCTCGAAGAAAAAGTTAATGATGGTCCGAGTATATATGATTGGTCTTCGCTTGGGATCTGTTTTTTCATTGGTAAAAATGTGGCAAAAAAAATGAAATGAAAAAACAAGGGCTCTTAGATTTGATTGATTGGTAAAAATGGATCAAACAAAAAGTATTCACATTTTTATTTTTGACCAACATAGTAGGTGATACCATACCTACAACAAAACAACCACCATCCTTACGCGCGCGTGTCTTCTTCGTCCTCTTTTTTCATCTCTTCTGTGGTGGTGGTGGTGTTACGCGGTGCGACTTCTTCTTTTTTAACATCTTCGTCTTCGTAGTCGTCCAAGAATACGTGGCTCTTCATGCCGGAAGCGTTGAGCTTCTTCAAAAGTGACCCGTCCGAAACGCCTGCGCGGACGACGCGCTGCGCTTTCAAAGTGTCCGCTTCGGAACTCGACGAAGCGCACACTAAAGTCACGCGCAAATGCTCCGCTTTCGTGCCAGTCTTTTTCGTTCGCTCTTGGAGGTACGTTTCCATATCGTCTACATTCGCGCAAAAATCTGGAGCTTCCTCTTGTAAGTACGAGAAGAACACCTCCTTAAACGCTTTTTGTTCCGGCTCACCAAACGCGATCCGAGTTATGCTCGGAAAGCCCAAAGAAGCGACGATCCCAACGGTGGGAATGCTTGAAACTTCTTGATCGTCCAAAATTATCACGGAAGACGGATCCGAAGCGTTGTCGTCGACGATTTGCGTTTGCATCGTTTCGGCTTTCGCCTCGTCTTGCTCCTTCTCTTGCTCCTTCTCGTCGTCTATTTTTACTTCGTCTTCTTTAGCGAAGGATTTCTCGTCCGTTTTATCACTTTCCTTCTTCTTCGAATCGTCATCGTCGTCATCAGCATCATCAGCATCGTCACGTGAAGAAGGAAGAGAAGAAGACGACGACGTTGGCGACGGGGTCGTTTCTCCAAAGTATGCGGCGAGATTCTTCTCCGCTTCCGCTTCCGTGATGGCGCCAGAGTTTTCAACTGAAGAACGAACGTCTTCTGCAGCCAAAACTTTAGTGGTATTCTCAGTCGATCCGCTGTTATTTTCTGCGTTGGCTAAAATTGAATCGACGTCATCTGTCATTGGTTCCAAGATTGTATCAGCTTCTTCGCTGACTCTCTCAGCATCATCCACATCGTTCGACACTTCTGAGCCGGCGTTGTCCTCGCTTTTCGTGGCGTCGCCGCCCAAGAGCTTCTTCACTTTCTCCGCCGCCGCATCCTCGTCGCTTATTGTGTCGTCGTTACCTTTGCTTTTCTTGTCGCTGTTCGTTTTCTTCCTCTTCTTGGTAGACGATGAAGAAGACTTGGATTTCTTTCCACCAGAGCTAGAAGAGAAGTCTTCGTATTCGGCTTTGCGCAACAATTTGTCCAATTTGTCAAACTTGCCCTCTCCGTCGTTCTTAATGTAGTCTTTAACCGAATCCACCGTCTCTTCTTGACGTCTCTTGTACTTCTGCGCTCTATTGGACATTTCTTTCATGCCATTTAAACTCATTTTTGCCGTATCGACGGCTTGTTTAGCCTCTTGTAACGCTTGCTGACGATCGCTCAAAGCGAGATCTCTTTCCTTTTGCGCTTGCGAGTTGGCCGAGTTCAACCTCATCAACGCTTCTTCAGCCGATTTTTGAACTTCTTTAGCGGCTTGCGAAATTTCATCCTTCTCGGCTTGCAATCTCTTCGCCAAAGTCTTCTTATCTTCGTTCAATTTTGAGTTTGACCTTTTGGCAAACTCGCCGATTCTTCTCCTCGCTATCGCTTCTCTCTTCGCCTGTTCCAAATACTCGTTCGCTTGTTGCGTCGCCAACGCGGCAGTTCGTCGAGCCTCTAAGATTTTGTCTTTAGCGTGCTCGATTAAACGACCTTGTGCTTCTGATGCCTTCGTGGCGATTTCAATCTTCTTTTGTTCGTAATCGCGAGCCAAATTTTCCTTCTCGATGTCAGCTTTGCGTCGCAACGCGGTTTCTTCCACCAAAGCCTTTTTAAATTCAGAGACTAAAGCGTTCAAATTCTGCAACTTCTCTTGTTGCTGTGCCGCATTTTCTTCCGAGATGGCTTTCTTCGCGGCAGTCGCTTCTAAACGTTCGAGATTTTTCTGCGCCTCTTGTCTCCAGTGCATGGCAGTTTCGTGCTCTGATCTCGCCAACTCAGCCGCATCGCGGTTTTGGTTAGAGATGTCGTACAGTTCCAAAGCGTTTCTGTTCGCCGTATCGTGTTCGAGCTTTGCCATCGCAACAGCATCTAGATTCTCCGACGACAACCTGAAATTATTGCCCATGTTCGTGTTCGCGTTGTTATTGTTGTTCATGTTATTATTCGCCGCCGCACCATTCATCATCTGATTGTTCATAGCAGCGATATTCTGTTGGTACAACATTTGTGCAGTTTGGGTCGGATCAATTGCGACAGGTTGGACGGCAGCGGGTTGAACGACCGGCGCGTTAGGTGGAGGAGGTGATGGAGACGGCGGTGGTGGTGAAGTAGCTGGAGGTGGAGATTGAATTTCTTTCTCGGCCATGTCGCTCGACGACGAGTAGTCTTGTTCCTCGGAGAGCGAGCGTAAAACTTTCGAAGTTTCCTCGTTTCTTTTTTGCAAACCGGCGTCAGAATCCTTGGAATTGACGTCGTCTTCGTCCGCAAACGCAAACGAACCATCCTCTTGAACGATGAGCTTTTGACCTGGTTTGAACTTCATCTGGCGCGCTTCACCAGCAGAGTTCCACGATTTCGTCGTCGTGACGCCTTCTTTCACTTCCTTCAATTTCTTTGCAGCCTTCATGCGGGCGGTGAACGTGTCCAAGGGCTCTTTGGTGATGTCCTCCTTGTTGTCGGACTTCGCGGATTGCTTCGTCCATGCGTTTTCAGATGTAGTTTTCTTTGTCTTCGAGTCTGTGGTAGTACTTTTCATCGTTGACCCTCTCTTTTCCTGTCGTCGTCTTTCTTTGGACGTTGTCGTCGCGGTCGCCGCGGCAGAAGGTGATGGTGATAATAGTCCCTTCTTCCTACTGTTAACATTTCTTTTTTTGTTTCTGAGAGACTTTTGCTGCTGGCGCTGCGCTTCCTTCATTCCTTCTTCCCCTTCTTGGATTTCTTCGCTCGCTTCTTCCAAAAACTCCTCTCCCGGGTCCGCGTATCCAAAGGCTTTTCGTACAGTATCTGAAATTCGATCCGTCAGTCCACGCGGTTTCTTTGTTCGCGACGATTTTTCCACTTCTAACTCCCGAAATTGTTCGTCTTCTCCTTGGTCTTCTGCTTCGTCGTCTACGAATCCATTATCCGAGTCGTCGAAAACGTCTTCGTTTACTCGTTCATCATCATCCTCTTCTTCTATACCGTGCGCTTTATCCACAAGCTCTTGCGCTCTTCTCTCTATATCTGCTTCAGAAATACGACCACCTGGTGTTGAAGGAGTAATAAAAGAAGACGCGATTTGCTGGCGTTCTTGTTCTTGTTGCTGTTTATTTTCCATCGCATCGTAAAATGGACCTACACGCCGGCTTCGTCGGCTCGAAAGTCCTTTCGCGAAAGAGGTTGTACGAGCAGGTAGTTCCTCGTCTTGTTTATCCATTAATCCGCGTTTTTCTTGTTGTTGGCTTTGCAACCGCTGACGTTCGTGAAGAGAAGCTACGTTCTTCCTGCGTTCATCCTTGACGGTGCGCTCCTCTTCCATCTCGAGTTCATCGTCGAATTTACTATCGCCTCCCCATGGATCGGTGCCGTATCCGGCATCTAATTCAGCATTCGCGTCCAAATTTGTAGATGCTCCGAGTTGTGCCATTTTTATGGGTGCTTTAACGCCACCAAAAAGACTCGATAACCACGAAGATCGCGTCGGTGTGGCACCAAGTTGAGCTCTTTGTCGCACCGGTTCCGATTGCGCCGACGCCGGGATAAACTTTTCCTCGATTTCGTTCAAAGCACTTTCAAGCTTGGGCAAAGACGTCGACGCGAGCTCTTCGACTTTCATGGCTTCAGCTTCGAGCTTCTTCCTTCGCAGAGATTTATTGCTTTCATCAGCTTTCTCCATTTTCGCTCTGCGCGTTAATTCCTTTACTTTTGCAGTGGCATCCACGTCCGTAGTCGTGTGCCATTTACGGACACTCTTAATCGAATTGACTACATCATTGTGTGGTAACCTGTTCGAATCATCACTCGTTGCGTCTAAAATAGCCGAAAGCTTCAACAGTCGAGCTTGAAACATCGTCGCGTCATTTTTGATTTGCACTCTCCACGCTTCGCACGTGGTGAGCAAATCGTCGTCCGATAGCTGCACATCTCTCTTCTCTTCGTCATCAAAACCTCCTAAAGTCGACGAGTTCGCGAGATCTTTCTCAAACGCATCGGCATCGAATTTATTTAGCAACGTTTCGCCGTTCGTTAACACGATGGCGTCGCCACTTGATTCTCCCTCCAAAAGTTCGTCGTTCTCGTCTTCGTTCTCGTTCTTCATCACTCCGCCGAGAAAGTTTTTCGTGTATTTGTTCGACCATCCCGATATTCCCGCTCGTTTTCCTCCTCCTCCTCCTCCTCCTCCTCGAGATGACGACGATCCAGATTTCCTCTTAGATACGGACGCGACACCTCCTCGATTGTTTGAAGAATTGATGATGTTAAAGTTCTCGTTGTTCTCGTTCTCGTTGTTCTTTGAAAGGAGCAAGTGTCCTATGATTGAATCTGAAGACGCCGTGCACACCATGGCAACCGAACTCGCGATCAAACACCCGCCCAACAATCGAGAATACGATGTCGTCTCGTTTTGGCTTTGATTTCGATGATATTGATGCTGTTGATATTCACCACTGCTCGTGCTCGTGCCGCCATAATTTCTACTCGAAGATGAGATTTTCCCCAACGCCGCGGCCTCATCTCCACCACTACGATGGTCGCGGTGTCTCCTCGATTTCCTCTCTCCTCCCGTTCCTCCTCCTCGCATCTGCGCGTCTCTCAGCAATTGCTCGGCGACTTTTTCCCTCCCTCGTCTCGCCTTTTGTGAAAACTGAGGATCTTCGCGTTCGTCTTTGACGTATCCTTGCGGGGAAAGGAGCGTTACCGATGACGACGCGCGCTCGCCACCTTGAACACTCGTCGTCGTAATGTGGTGTCTCGACGCGTCGTCGCCGCGACCGCCACCACCAAACCAGTTCGGCGCCATTTTTGCGAGGCAGCGAGCTCCTCGTGGTGGTGCGGTGCGTCCCGTTCTCTTCTTCTTCTTTCTCGCGGCCGTCGTCGTCGACGACGACGACGACGAAAGAGGAGGAAAAGGAAAAGGAAAAGGAAAAGGAGGAGCGGCTTCTTCTTCGATATAAAGTATACTACTGTGCTCTACTCCTACTCCTACTCCTACTCTTTAATTTTAAGACCGACTTATTACTTTGACGACTTATTATTTTTTTACAACTCCCCAAACGAAGACCTTTTTTTTTATCACTTTTTTCAACACCTTAAACAAACATCTCTCTTTGGGAATTTTTACATATAGTTTTTTATACGACCATTAATTAACAAGAGAGACGACTCTCTCTCTCTCTCTCTCTCTCTCTCTCTCTCTCTCTCTCTCTTTCACAAAAAAATTTTTGAAAAGACGACGACTCGTAAAAAACTCTACTCTTTTTTTACACATCACTCCCCTCCTCATCGCTTTTGCGCGGGGCGTTTTGTTCGGGAGAGGAGGAGGAGGAAAAGGAGAAGAAGAAGAAGAAGAAGAAGAAGAAGACGAAGAAGAAGAAGAGACGATGACGATGGGTCACTCCTCCGCCAAGACCAACACGTACTCGTCTTTCGTCGCGAGTTTTCTGTCGAACGCGCGTTGGGACGTGCATTCGTTCGACCAGAAGAGTTCGAGCGAGAAAGTGAAAGCGGAAACGTCGTTTCTCTTCGCCTTCTCCAACGTGGCGAGAAGACACAAAATGCACGACGTGCCGCAGCACAGGTTTTACGTTTGGCTTTTGGATATCATCAGACGCGATCGTTCGGAGAGCGAACAGCCGCTGGACGATGTGAATTGTATACGACACGCGGTGAAAATACTGAGAGATTTGTTCGACGAAGCGCCCAACATCGCGTGGAACTCGCGAAAGAAAGAGTTGACTAAAAATATAGACGCGTGGACACCGTTAGATAGCGAAAAAAGACAAGCAAAAGATAGCAGCGCGAATGCATCGATGCTGTCTCCGAGAAGTAAAACGGCCACAATGGGCGGCGGCGGCGGCGGCGACTCTTTTGGAGCGCCGCGTGGACTCGGCGGTGCCCGAGAAAAAGGGCGCGACGAGCGAGGCTCGCTGAAAAACGCCACTTTTTTCGTCTCAACGCATCACCGAAATACTGGTCCGAAAGCGGATTGGAACTCCTTCGTTTCACTCGTAGAAGAGAGCATGTATACGCCGGAGCAAATTGAGAAAATGAATCGCTCTTCCCGCTCAGCGACTGCCTCTCGAAAATCGAGGAGAGGTGATAAAGACGATGAAAAAGAAGAAGATGAAGACGAGGTGAAAACTCCGCGTTCGTACGACCAGTGTTTTGGATCGACGCTTCTCTTGGGGCACGTGGCGTACGTGCTCGAATACGATTTGACGGTCCGAAAGGCGTATGCGATTACGGAACATAATAAAAAGAACTCGGGAAAATCATTGGAGCACATTTTCGATATTTTTAAAGACTCTTTGGTATACAGATTGTTTAGCATTGAAAAGAAAAAGAGTGAAATAGCTGAAGTTTTAAAGAAGCTCGCGAATGCCGTGATGCGCGGGTGCGTAGAAGATGAAGACGCTTTAGACAAATTATCTGGAGGAATGAAGAAAACCACTCCAGACGAGTTAGCGCGCTTCAAACGTCTCGACGCCTCGCCAAAAGAGCTTGCTAAATCTGCAGCATCAATCATGAATACGCTATTAGCATCGGTATGGGCTTTAAAGGAAGCCAATGTGGCACTGTCTAGTTTCAAATCATCGCAGCAAGGCGAATCTTTATCGCCGCTAGGTGCGTCTGTGAGTGCACGGGGGAGCAAGAGTTTGCTCGATTCGATCGAAGAAAATGTATTTGAAGCGATTAAAAATGTAGTTCTCGTTGAAGCAAACAAAAGCTACGGTGGCTGCAAGTTTGCGTCGAATTATCTCCGTTCACTTGGAAGTGATGACGTCAAACTAGAGATGTTTCGAAGAATAATGAGCGATAACCTCGATTCACGCATCTGGAACGCGAGAGGAAACTTTCCAGCATTTTCGAAAAGTGATAAAATTGACTCAACCGAGGATGTGGGCACCTTACTCAGCGAGAATTACAAGCAAGCAAAGGATGCTGTAAAAGACAAATCGTTTAATATCGCCAATCTCATGTCCACGAGTTTGAAAGTAGCTATCGAAAACAAGTCTAATAAGAAACAGAAACTCATCGCTGCGCGCGAAAAATTAGAACAACAAATTAACATCAGTAGCACAAAAAGCAAAGAAGACGAGTCTCGTGCGAACTTTGTAGCCGGTGTGATCTTAGGATTGTAATATGAGTACTAACAAATATTCAAAACAACAACACGAATAAATCAAAACGTTCGTTCTTAAAATATACCCGGGATGACTTTATATGGCACGATGGCGCAGTATTGTTTCCAGTACGTTCCATATTTCGCCGCGCATCTTCGGTCGTCGCGAACGGAGCGATCGAACAATAAAATAGTCAAAAATATGACGTAGGAATACGGCACGATTTTATCGAAACCAGACGGCATCGTCCAAAACAACGAGCTGGCAATTTCAGGCACGTAGTGAAAATGTCTCGAAATCGACCACCACCCAGAGGCTAGCAACAAAGACGTTTTAGAGTCGCCTTCGATGGTTTTGTACTTCGCCTTGATCGTCAGTGGTTTTTTGCCCCACACGAGCATGTTGCCTTTTGTTCGCCTCGTTTCTTGTCGCTGACGATCGGAATCATAATTAATCCAAATGGAAAGTAGACCGGCGAGGACGATGGTAAAAAATTTCGTCGTTCCGAGATGCGCCGCTGGTTTGACTGAACAAATATACAACGCCGGTGACACATACAATGAAGGTACCCACACCAAACAACCCCAGCAAATATAATACCCCGCCCTGTCGTGCATGATATCCATGGAGTTGAAGTATCCCGTTTCCCAATAGAAGAATTTCGCGTTATACGCGCACATGAGAACGACGCACGCTAATGCCGAGTCCGCGAGGAAGCCATCGCGCTCGTATTGGTAGCACGCAAACACGACGGGCAAAAGCGCCCAGGCCATCATCCCAAACCTGCAATTTGTAAACTGTTTCACGTTGAGAGGACCAAGTTTCGGATATAATTCGGTACCCCAATAGAAATCGTACAGGAAAGATCCAGTGCTTCCGGAGTCCGAGTCGGTCGGGAAATACAAACCTTTAAACGTGAGGAAGATACAGAAAAAGAAGGCAAACATGGACATGGCGACTAACATCTCTCCGAACAAATCATACACGATCTTTGGCGAGGTTAACCCGAAATGCCAAGCGGCGAAGAATCCCGCGTACGTCGTAATCAAAGACAAAACGCCGTTTGCTTTATACTCGGGAACATTGCCATTCGCAGTGACCGGCCCGAAATGTTTTTTCCCCGGTAAATACAACTGTAACAACGCTTCGAACGCGGCATACGAAAGTAAATGCACGATTGCATCCTTTGTCGGCCATGGCAGCATGTCTATTAAGTACCCTTTAAATGATTTCTTTGAAATACTCGCGAAGAGGCTTGAGATGCTTCCATTTCTATTCGTAAAAACGTCCCAAATTATAACAGCTAAGAATGGCGTCGTTGCGATTAACAAGATGATACACGCGGCGTTGATGAAAGCGCCGTACTTATTGGCGTCACCACCAGCGCCCCAGTGTTGCTCTTCCGCTTTCCTTTTCCTCGTCTTCGTGCCTAAAGAGGATGCTACTTGTTTTTTTGTATTCTCCTTTTTCTTCTTCTCCTTTGACGTCGCCGATGGGGACTTCCTCGACGTTTGCCCCGCTCCTCTCGCGCGAGTCGACGATCGCGTCGCGCGACCAGAAGATTCACCACCACCACCACCACCAGCACCCATGGTGGTTGTTGTGATCGCGCTTGGGTAAAGCGCGCAGCCTAAAGAAGTTTTGTGGATGATGGTGGTCGTTGACGACGTGTTTTTTATTCTTTTTCTCTTTTTTTGAAAAACGTGGCAAGCATCCAAAAGGTCGTCGTCGTCGTCGTCGTCAAAGTCAAAAACCTCTCGTGTGAACGAAGAACCGAAAAAAAAAAAAAGAAAACACGTCTTCTCTTCAGACACAAACACGCTTTTGCGCGCGCACAGAAACGCGCACCACTTGTTTTACGACTCACCGATAAAAAGCAAGATGCCACGCGATATGACTGGTGCGCGCGTGAAGTTCGATTTCTCCTCCTCGTGATATATCGCGTGAACTCTCTCTCTCTCTCTCTCTCTTTTTCCTTTTTCCATTCAGAACAACGAATGCATGTAATTACATTTTGATCGAGAAAGAAGCGTTAAAAGCGTTACTTTTCTTATTTCTTCTTCAAGAGATGCTACGGTTTATAAACGGATGACACACACACACACACACACACACACACACACACACATACTAAAGCTTAAACTCTTCTCTTCTCATCGCAGGTGCCGGGAGGTATCCTCCTCAGCCAAAGTTTCAGCCCTTTGCGTTTTATTCGTGCTTCCGTCTCGGAGATCCAGAACAAGCCGAATTGATTATGGAGACGGATCCGTATTTTTGGACGCAAGATAACGGCGCGGGTGGACCCATTCACTTTGCCACAACGTACAAGCAGCTCGATATGGTGCACCACATCGTGAGAAACGTTCCATCTTGCGTCAATCAAAGAGACCAAAAGGGGTACACTCCGCTACATCGGGCCGCGTATCTGGCGCAATACGACGGGTACCTCGAAATTTTTGAGTATTTGCTCTCCGAAGGCGCTGATCCTACGATCACTACCAATGACTACGACCCGTATTTGGACCCTGGTTTGAAAACGCCGATTGAAGTCGCGATTCAAGACGACACCGTGAGAGATCGTTTACAGTTTCTCATCGATAAGTACGCCGACGTCCCAAAAAAGCCGAGATGCCATCCAGATCTCGGCTGCTGGTGGACGCTTTACGATTACGGCTTGGATGTCGTGCAAAATTGGGCGCACGATTACAAACCAGACTATCCTGAAAACCGCCGACGCCAAAAAGCTTTGGAAGAAAAGCGTCTTTTCAAGGAGCAACGCCGTCAAAAGCGTCGAGAGCTGGAGGCACAAATCGAACTCGAAATCGCCGAGGCGAAAGGCGAGCTCAACAACATCACGATAAAAGACGGAAAGACAGATGATTCCGTTATCGATCCATCGACCGTGAACAACTCGCCGATCGCATTTCTTTTTCCCGGTCAAGGATCACAAAGTGTTGGCATGTTGAAAAGTTGCCAAGACATTCCGAAGGTGAAGGAGATGTGCGAAAAAGCGAAAGAAATTCTCGGATACGACATCTTGGACGTTTGCGTCAACGGGCCAAAAGAAAAGCTCGATGATACCGTATATGCGCAGCCGGCGTTGTATCTCTCGGGTCTCGCCGCGGTAGAAAAGTTAAAACTCGACGATGCTTCGTTCGACGAGTCGAAAGTGAGCGCCGTCGCCGGTTTATCCTTGGGCGAGTATTGTGCTTTGGTCTTCGCGAAAGCGATTTCTTTTGAAGACGGTCTAAAAGTCGTCAAAGTTCGCGCGGAATCTATGGCTGCAGCCGCAAAAGTGGGCAATCACGGCATGCTCAGTGTTGTCGGTTTAAAAGACGAGCAGTTGGAAAAGATCGTCAATGGCGTCAAGAATGAAGGAAAGGAAAGTGAAGTCCTCGAAATTGCTAACTACCTCTTCCCGCAAGGAAGAGTCGTGTCTGGTGACAAATCGATGCTCTCGAGAGTAGAGAAGAAAGCTCAAGACGAAGGCGCGTTAAAAGTCGCATATTTATCCGTCTCGGGTGCGTTTCACACGTCACGCATGGACTCCGCCGCCGAAAATCTCAAAAATGTCCTTGAAACGATTGAAATTTCGAAACCAGAAATTCCCATCTTCATGAACGTTCTCGGCACTCGTCTCGCGATATCGGAAATGAACAAGGAATCGATTGTTCGCATGCTCACGAAACAGCTCGTCTCGCCGGTATTGTGGGAAGCGACGCTGAAGAACCTGATAAGAGAAGGTAAAACAAAATTGTACGAGCTCGGACCAAACTCGCAAATCAAATCCATGACCAAACGCGTTTCTTTAGACGTTTGGAAAGAGTTCACGAACATCGACGTCGCCAAGTAAAAAGAAAGAGAAGAGAATAAAAAGAAGAAAGTCGCATGAAAAAAGGGAAACAAAAACTGAATTCCAAAGTATTCCTGAGAGCAAGGTTTTACGCTCACATCCCTCGCCACCTTTGACGCATTTTGCTTGTTCTTTTTTGTTGACGTGTAATACAACAATGCTACTTTGTTTATATTGGTGTCGCTATCGAGCACATTCATTTCGCTATTTCGGCGCTCACGCTACTTGCTTCATTTTTGCTTTTGGGACAACTTCATATCGTTTACCAAGTTTGACATTTCATCCGAATCCAAGAAGGACAAACTCAGCTGATTCTCGAGACTGCCCACCGACGGCAACACGTTTGCGTTCGCGCCGCCTACTTCTTGAGCAGTTTTGTCCTTCGTGAGACCGCTGTTTGTTCTCTCCAAAATGCTCGAAAGAAACGCCTGTTGGTCTTTACCAATTTCCTCCTCATTCGACATGCCTTCGACCATTTGTCGTAAACTCTCGGTGGAAGTATCCGATGGCGTGTTTCCTTCCATAATTTCTTGCCACGTAAACTGAGCCAAACCAGTTTCCTTATCTGGCGTCGGCACGAGCGCAAAGTTGCCGTTCGGGAACATCTTCGGACTCGGTTCTCTCTCTTGTTCGTCTATGATTTCTTGCAAACGCGAGTGATTCGCGTGATTCGCGCTAGTTTCGAGGAGCATTTGCGATTCGTGGTCGCTATTATTGTTGTTATTGTTGTTGTTATTATTATTCGTTTTTCCTTTGTTATTCTCACCTCCTCCTAACAAAGGAATGGATTGTCGACGTTTGCGCGGCGCAAATCGCGAAACGTTGTTCAATTGCTCTCCAAACTCCATCGCGAGCTTCGGATTCTGCTGAAGTGTTTCCAGAAGCGACCGCATTTGCGCACTAAATTGTTCATTTTGTTGTACTCTTTGCTCCATCATGCGCATCTGCGCTACCGTGTCGTCTTGTTCTAAACGCAATCGCATGACTTCTTTCAACAAAACCATTCGATCGCGTTTCAACTGATCGACTTCCTCGGTCAAATTCCCAAACGCGCCGAGTTCTAGAGCAGTGTGACCACCACTTGGAGCGCCCTCTTTGTGCGAAGCGCTTCTCCCACCAACTTTCCGTCCGACCGGTGTCGTTGGTGGTTCTTCTTTTGAATCCGGCAGCGCTCGTCCTGGTTGTGGTGACGTCGACGTCGCTTTAATCATCGACGTTTTCGATTCTTTTCTTTTAATATTTTTCGTTGATTCTGTTTTCGATTTCATTCGCGGTGCTTCGTTCCTTTTCAGCGTCGTCAACAACTCCGGCTTATTCTTCTCAAACCCAGTGACGCCAAATTCGAATCTGTCTGAGTGACACTTGCGAAACCCATAATTGTTCAGTTGTCGAACAAAACTCGCAAAGTTCGAGTGCTTGAACGTTTCTGGCAAATATTTTTCCTCTAACAAATCTGGTTTCCATACCGTGAACGTTCTTCCATTCGCCGTCCACGAGATGACGTCGTCGTTTGCAGGATTTGACACCAAGTTCCACGTTTTCCTGTTGTTGTTGTTGTTGTTTTTGTTGTTGTTTATGGTTGAGAAGAAATGTATGAGTATTGCGCCCCGCGTGTTGCCTACATTTTTGTGAGCGCGAAGGAAGAAAAAAAAGAAGAGGAAAAGGCACCTTCTTCTCTTTTGGCCGGGAAGATGGTGATGAAGTCGCGCGCTTTCTCTCGTCGCTCGCTCTCTTCAACGAGCGTTACGAAAACGAAAGAAGCATCGTCGAAAGAATAATTCGAAAACCTACCATAAGAACGGCGAGACGTTGATTGTCGCGAACGCGCCTCCCCCAAAGGCGGACACCGAAGGAAGCGACCCAGGTTGCGCCGATTTCACCTTTTCTCCTTCGTTCGTCGGAGTCGGTTCCATTTTTCACTCTGTCTCTCTGTCTCTCTGTCTCTCTCTCTGTCTCGCGCGCGATTGAAGGAAGATACTCTTTCGTTTCGATCGCGCGTATCGCGGGTTTACTATGCGTGGTATCGCGACGATACGCGGGCGTCACGTTCTGTCGATGGTGGTGGTGGTGGTTCCTTTTTATTATGGAGTAATCAGTTACGAGCACGCACGAGTAAAAATTTTTGATACGAAAAAAACACAAAAAAAGAGCATTATGTGGACGGAGTATGGAGTGCTTTGGACACAGTTCGTAGTAAAGACAGTCAGTGACACAAAAGGAGTAGTCTCTTTTATTTTTTGGAACGAAACGCCAGAGTAAAAAAATAAAATTATACGACACAAAACAAATTGGAAATGTGGTCTTCCCTCGCGCGACGCGTGGCTTCGCGGACCGCGAAACCACGGATGACCACGCCTCCCGATGAAACGATGATATCGGTGAGAAGACTTCTCGCGGCTTCGTTCGAGAGAAGATGCACGAGCACGTCGTCGAGAACGACGACGACAACAACAACAACAACAACAACACCAAACAACTTCGACAAGTGTGCTCGTCACCATCAAGTCGCGAGGAGAAAACAACACCAACATAATAATAATAATAATAATAATAATAATAATAATAATAATAATCAGTATCACAATCATCTTCGCAGAATGATGGGTTCATCAACGAGCAATAGTAACATCAGATCGAATAACAATAGTCCAGTCGGCTGGAAGTCGTTGCTCTTGCTCATAGCGACTGGTTCGGGAGTTTTATTTTTCTTTGAAAACGAGAAAAAAAGACGGATGAAATCCATCGCAGAAAACCAAAAAGGCGTTGGAAAAGCGGCGGTTGGTGGACCGTTTGAACTTATCAACGCGGCGACGAACAAAAAGTTCACCGATAAAGATCTACTCGGGAACTTTTCTTTGATTTACTTTGGTTTCACGACGTGTCCAGATATATGTCCAGACGAGTTGGAAAAAATGGCCGAAGTGATTGACATTGTCGAGAAGGAAACGGAGAAACAAAATAGTAATCCGGATAATAATGCGTCGTCGTCGTCGTCGTCCTTAAAAAGAACACCCCTAGTACCGGTATTTATCTCAATAGATCCGGAAAGAGATACGGCGAAAGTTGTCAAGGAATACGTGAAAGAGTTTCATCCGAAACTTATTGGTTTAACTGGATCGAAGGAGCAATGCGCAAAAGCGGCAAGAGCGTATCGCGTGTATTATCACAAGACGAACGAGTCGTCTAAGGATTATCTCGTCGATCACTCGATCATTATGTACTTGATCGATAAGAATGGTGACTTTGTAGCGTTTTACGGCAAGAATTACGAAGCTCGGCCGATGGCAATGAGCATTTTAGAACATATGTCTTCTCCTTCAAGTAGTAAATAAAAAATAGTGGTATGTACGTATATGTAGGTGTAGTTAAGAAATGCAAGTTTTGAAATGTGGTAAGTGGAGTACGTAGTTAGCGGACGAGAAAGAAATGTGATTGCAGGTTTTGGTACCAACCGTGGTAGGGTACCAACGATACTATAATATAGCAAGAGAAAATTTGTATCACTTGTATTAATTAATAACTGAATTTAGAGCGTAGCCATGACTTCGTTCGCCATTTTGATGGTATACGCAATGTCCTTGTCCGAGTGTTTCATACTGGTGAAACCAGCCTCGTATTGAGACGGAGCCAAGTACACGCCTCTCTCTAACATACCTCTGTGCCATCTACCGAACTTGTCCAAGTCCGACTTGGTCGCGTCTTGGAAGTTCTTCACCGGTCCTTCGCAGAAGAAGAAGCCAAACATGCCTCTGATGCTGCCCCCGCAGACGGCGTGGCCGTTGTCCTCCGCGGCTTTCAAGATACCTTCAATCAAAGTCTTCGTTTTTCTGTCCATCTCTTCGTAGGCGCCCGGTTTAGATAAAATCTTCAAAGTCTCGATACCCGCCACCATCGCCAACGGGTTACCAGACAAGGTACCCGCTTGGTACATCGGACCAGCCGGAGCGACGACTTCCATGATTTCTCTCTTACCGCCGTAGGCGCCAACGGGCATACCGCCACCGATAACCTTACCCATGGTGGTCAAATCTGGAGTGACACCCCAGTACGCTTGAGCGCATCCTTTGTCGATACGGAATCCAGTCATGACTTCGTCGAAGCACAACAACGCACCGTTGGCGTCGCACTCGGCTCTCAAGCCTTCGAGAAAGCTCTTGTCCGGGACGATGAAGCCAGAGTTACCGACGACTGGCTCAAGAATGACACCCGCGATTTCACCCTTGTTTTCCTTAAAGATCTTCTTGACGGACTCGATGTCGTTGTACGTCGCGCACAAAGTCGTGCCAGTGGCACCCTTCGGGACACCCGGGGAATCCGGTAAACCCAAAGTCATGACGCCGGAACCGGCTTGGACCAAGAATGGATCCGCGTGGCCGTGGTAGCACCCCTCAAACTTGATAATCTTCTCGCGACCGGTGTGCGCGCGCATGACTCTCAAAACGGACAAGCACGCCTCGGTACCAGAATTGCAGAATCTAACCATTTCCACGGACGGTACTCTTTCGATGACCATCTTTGCCAAGGTGTTTTCCAACTCGCACGGCGCGCCGAACGAGGTACCTTTTTTGAGTTGCTTGATCAACGCCGAGTTGACTTGATCATTGGCATGACCGCAAATAGCCGGACCCCAGGAGCCGACGTAGTCGACGTACTTGTTTCCATCGACATCGAACGCGTCTGTTTAGTAGTACATTGGTGAAGAGAAGAAAATGAATACTGTCAGAGGAGAGTCGTCGAATTTTTTTGTGCACGTTGTTGTTTTTGTTGTTGTTTTTGTTGTTCAAAACGCAAACACAAGCTGCTCGAACACACAAATATTACCAAACAAAAAAGAGAAAAAAAATCTGAAATCTTTGTCTCTCTGTTTTTGCTTTGCGAAAGAGGTGTTTTAGATAAAATCCAATCGAAGAAAAGAAAAAGTTTGTACAACGCACATGCTCCTTTGACTTTGTCGAAGACGATCGGTTGACCGCCGACGGACTTGAATGCTCTAACGGGAGAGTTGACACCACCCGGCAACAAGTCTTGCGCTTCCTCGAAGATCTTCTCGGATTTGGTGGTTTTAAAAGCCGCTTTCGTGATGTGTGTCACGATTTTCTTTTGATGGCAACTCTTTCTCGTAGATCGGACGGAGGAAGAAGAGGAGGACACCTTTTGAGTGGCAAACTGGGTGGTAATGTTCGTGGAAACGGCAAACATATTCTCTGTTTAGTAGTAGTAGTAGTAGTAGTAGTGTTTTGGTCGTAGTTATTTATGATAAAGTACGTCGTCGAATACGTGTTCTTCGAGCGCGCTCGCTTTTGGATGTATCTACTTTGTGACGAAGTTGCGTTGCTTTTTTTTTTTTGGATACCACAATGCAGAGTCGTCAGTCCAGTTAGAATCCTCCTTTTCCCTCGACATGGTTTTTTGCTTTTTTTTTAGTTCGTATTCTAAACCCTAATTTTTTAAAAAAAGGACTCTTTCCTCTTTGCACAAAAGTGATGTCAAAAAAAAAGGCTGTGTGGCCTAGTGGATACGGCGTCAGACTTCGAATCTGAAGATCGAGGGTTCGATCCCCTCCTCAGTCATCATCTTTTTTTAAACTAGCCTTTGGTCGTGGATGCGCTCGTTGGTTGTGTGAGCTTTTTTTTTTTGCGCACTTTCGTATGTGTGAGGTTGTTTCGACGAATTGTGCTTCAACCTCTTCTTCCTCGCTTTTTTTTTTCTGCTTTTTTCCTCCATCAAAAAAGAAAGAAGAAAAATAAAATAGGAACACATCCCTTCATTCAAAACAACGGAAAACAAACGATGTCGGACAACGAAGGCGGTGCTGACATCGACTTTAACGACGATTTATTCACCTGTGCAAACGTGCGTCTTTATATCTATATATTTATATATATATATACCTACGTAGTATATATTTCTCTTTTGTCTCTCTCTTTTCTTTCTCTCCAATTTTGTTATGTGTTTCCTTTTGATATTTTCCTCGTCCTCAAAAACACCTTTAAACAAAGGACACCACCACTAACAGCTTGTTATTCTTATTCCATCGACTAAAACAATGCAGTCAGATGTTGTCACCAAGTACAAAATTGCGGCCGATTGCGTGAACGGTATGTTTTGTTTTAAGTAACTCTCTTCCTCGTGTTTGTGTGTTGTGATTAAACAAAAAATGTTCACAGCCGCCCTAATCAATCAAAATTGAAATAGAAGACTCACCTTTTACCGTCTTCTCTCTTCTAAAAATAATGATAATACAAAACAGCTGCGCTCGCGGAAGTAATTAAGATGATTGTTCCGGGTAAGAAAATCGTGGAAATTTGTGTCGCCGGCGATAAGCACTTGGAAACCGAGTGTGCGAAGTATTACAACAAGAAAGTTGAAGGGGTTAAAGTGGAGAAAGGCGTCGCGATACCGACGTGCGTTTCCGTGAACGAACAAGTGTCGTACAACTGCCCAGATATGGAGAATAAAGACGTCCTAGAGGAAGGACAGGCTGTCAAAATTGATATGGGAGCGCACATCGACGGCTACATCGCGCACCAAGCGGTAACCATCGTGTGCCAAAAAGAAGGCAGCAACGATAAAATCACCGGGAAACAAGCGGACGTTATTAAAGCGTGCGTTGTCGCTCAAGAAGTGGCTGGGAGAGTTTTGAGACCGGGTAAGACGACAACGGATGTGTCGAACGCGATTACAAAAGTAGCAGAAGATTTTGGCGTCCATTGTGTCGAAGGTGTGCTTTCGCACAACATGAAGCGCTTCGCCATCGATGGCAACAAGGTTGTGTTGCTGAAGAAAACTCCAGAGATGAAAGCAGACGATCACGAGATTGCTCTGCACGACGTTTTTGGCCTCGATATTGTGATGACTACAGGCGAAGGTAAGCTCAGCCAAAAGGATGAAAAAGAGACGCAGGTATATAAGAGAGCGTTGGAGAAGTCGTACTCTCTTAAAATGAAAGCGTCTCGCGGTGTGTTCTCCGATATTTGCAACAGATTTCCGTCTTTTCCTTTCGCAGCGAGAAATCTCGAAGGTTTGACCGCAAAAGCTGGTTTACCCGAATGCTTGAGACACGATTTGTTGGTTCCGTACCCGGTGTTGTACGAAAAGTCTGGCGAATGTGTAGCGCATGTCAAAACGACCATCTTAGTCATGGGCAAAGGGAACGACAGAATTACGAAAGCCGTTGAAATGATGCAACAAGACTTTTCCAGCGAAAAGTCACTCCAAGATGCAGAATTAGTCGACTTAATCGCTCAGCCACTCAAACCGCCGGCGAAGCCGCGAAAGAAGAAGTAAACAATACGCACAATGATGCAAAAGAGAAGTAATAATACGTATACGTAAGTAATCGGCTTGTTTATTGTTTCTGCTTTTCTGCTGTGTACACTTCGTCCCTCGCTAAAAAACTACTACATATAAAATTAATTTTTTTCCTCTTCTATATTTGTATTTATCCGACTGGCGCATCTGTAGTCATGCCATCGCCTCCCATCGATGGAGCTCTGATTGCAATGACAACCCTTCCCAAGACCGTCAAAGACGCGCCACTCTTTTCCATCTTTAATACTTCTGCACCGGATTGTATAGCGACGGTTTCCGATTCGCCCGCGCCGCTCAAAACGACGGAGGATTTCTTCGCGAGTAAATAATAATGGGCTGGCGAAGCCGAGGTGTTCCATCGATCAATAATAATCATAGCAGGTTCAGCTTTGTTATTCAAACCCTCGACGTTAGGCAACTCTTTCGCGGTGTCTCCAACGAATGTGGCGACCGGTTCCTTTGAGTTCGCCAACGCATCCCAGTTTGGCACCGCCATCCAGTCTGAAGTTCCTTGTGGTCTGAAAGTTTTGAAAATGTTGCTGGAATCGTTCGCTCCAACTTGTTCCAACACCTGTGCGAGCTTGATTGCCTTCGTCGTCAACTTACTGAGCGCACCCACGACTGCAATTGGTCTAAACTCGATTTCGTCGAAGTCCAATCGAACGGAGCTCACCGGTTGCACCGCCATCAGACGGTTTTCCGCATTCTCAGCTTTCGCCGCCGCGAGATTGCTCACTTCTCCCTCGACTTCCATTCGAAACATTTCAGTTGCAGATTCCAATCTTCCCCTCGAATTATCCGTCTCTGCGTATTGCAAACCGCGGTCACGCATCGTTTCCGCTTTGTCCACGCCTTCGTATCTTTGCAACTCTTGAATATCTCTCCAAATTTTAAATGCTAAGCACTCTCCGGGAGTTCTACCGAAATCTTTCGCGATAGAATCCATGCTTTCGCGAATTTCGTACGATTTCACTAACTCTCTCGCTTGATCTTCCGTGAACTCTTTCCTCGCGATGAACTCGGCAGCCGCATTTCTTTTCCTACTCGGTAAAATGTTAATCTGACTTAAGCACGGCGCGCCTGAATATTCGGATTCAAAATACGAGAGTAACTCGTCCGGAAACTCTTTAGATGATTTCAGTGATGCATACGTCGCCAACCACGTTTGCCACAACACTTGTTCTTTGTTTTCAATGCCAGTTTCGTCGAAAATTCGGTCCGGCACGTATCCCATTTTCTGCAACGCCGGAATATACTTTGCCAACTGAAACCAGTGTCCAGCGCGTTGACTAAGCATCATGACCATCTGATTCGCATCCAAATCTTCGGTAACTTTTTGATCATCGAATGTTGGTGGTGGTTTAAACTGCTGCTCGAATGAACCGGTCATTTCTTCCCCGGGAGCTAAATATGTTGGTCTCGGGCCGCCTCCGCCGGCGTTGCTCGTGCCAAACTTGACGCCCCCCATGGGTGTGTCTGGATTCAATGCACCGCTCTCCTCGTCGTATTCCTTACCACCTGGTGGAGTTTGTGGTCTACGACCAAACTGTTGCTGCCCTGGTTGGCTTCCAGGCATCGATATGGTTTGGCCTTGTTTACCGCCGCCGCCTGCTGCGTAGCCGCCGGGTGACATACCCGGAATCACGTCCGTGGGAAAGTCTTCCATGCCAGGGATGATTAAACCACCTCCTGGTTTCTTCCCAGGACCAGAGGATGACGACGACGGTGGTGGTGATGGTCGACCCGGTGGCCCTCTCGGGCTTCCGTTCGGACCTCTCGGCGGTTGCGGCGGAAAAGCCTGCACTTTTATTTTCGTCGTGCGCTTTTTTGTATTATCCCATTTTTGCTGTGCTTGATTTTTCTTCCGCTGTTGAAGCAAGGATGTGAATGGCATCATCGCGCGACGAGATGCTGCCGCTGCAATAGAAGAAGAAGAAGAAGACATGATGATAGATTCTTTCTATTCCTGATCGTTATGTATTAACGCCCACCACGTCCGAGCGCGCGCTTCTTTTTTATAACGAGAGAATTATGAAGAAATTTTTTTATCTGCTTTTCGTCGTCGTCAAACAAGCCACGAAGGCAAAGACTTTTCTCCTTTTGTTCTGTGTAAAAAAACTCTCCCTCCTCCTTTGTTTCTTTTCCTCGTGTGCTGCCTCATAGTTTTGACGCGAATACATTAGTCTTAAAACATGGCCGTCGGAAAGAATAAAAGACTCTCGAAAGGGAAGAAAGGATCGAAGAAGAAAGCGTAAGTGACCGTGAGCTCGTATACTTTCCGAGAGAGACGTCGCGACTCGCCCTTTTGGGGCGCTGGACGCATTCGTTCTTTTGCGATGTGGAGGAAGGAGGAACACGCCCTTGAGAACACATGTGAAACAAACGCGCCCTTTCGTTAAGGATGTGCGCATCCAAGAAGAAGCTGGTTGAGTTATGCGTGCACACGAAGTAATTTTATACGTGTTGCACGTGTTCCGAACCGAATGTCTTCATCGCGGGATGCGTATGAGCGCGTGCATTCACATTTTTTCAAGAGGGCTTGTTACGCACAAAAGAGAGTCGCGCAACGAGAAAGGAAATTTGTCCTTTCGTAGCGCGTAGAGTTAAGACGAACGAACAGTTTCGAATACAAATCGATGAATTATATTCACCGTCTGTTGTTCGATGTCTTTCGACCGTTTGCACTCGTGTGTTACCTTCGCATCACTGCGATTTCTCTCTCCTCTCAAAATTTGCGCGCGCGCGTTCTTTTTAGCCCTTTTTCTCTCTTTTCCCTTCATTCACTAACCACAATGCATTTCTTCTCTCTTACTATTTGAATTTGAACAATAAACAGCGTCGATCCGTTCTCGAAGAAGGATTGGTACGACATCAAGGCCCCCTCCATGTTTACTGTTCGCAACGTTGGTAAGACCCCGCAAACAAGAACGCAAGGTACAAAGATTGCCTCGGATGGTTTAAAGGGGAGAATCTTTGAATGCTCGTTGGCGGATTTGAACCAAGACGAGGATCAAGCGTTCCGTAAGATGTTCTTGAAGTGTGAAGACGTCCAGGGTAAGAACGTGTTGACGAATTTTTACGGCATGGACTTCACCACAGATAAAATCCGCTCTTTAGTCAGAAAGTGGTTTTCTTTGATTGAGTGCTTCGTCGACGTGAAGACGACGGATGGGTACACGATGCGCGTTTTTTGCATCGGTTTCACCAAGCGTCGCGTGGACCAAACGAAGAGAACATGTTATGCTCAATCAGCGCAAATCCGCAAGATTCGCGCGAAGATGGTTGAAATTATCAAAAGAGAGTGCGAATCGTGCGATTTGAAGGAGTTGGTTTTGAAATTTATCCCGGAAGTTATCGGGAAGGAGATTGAGAAGTCGTGCTCGGGTATCTACCCGTTGCAAAACGTCTATTTGAGAAAGGTGAAAATGTTGAAGACGCCGAAGTTTGACGTGACGAAGTTGATGGAAGTTCACGGCGATTACTCTGGTGAAGAGGTTGGTCAGCAAATTCCGAGAGCTGAGGAAGCAAAGCCAGAAGCTGCTGCCGCGGAGGAATAAAACTAAAAAAGTAACTAATAAAATTGGTGGGTGTTCGAGAAGAGAGAGAGAGAGAGAGAAAGAGAGCGACGATGGAGAGATGAATTGAGGAGGTTGGAGAGAAAATAGACATTAAACAACTGGTGCTAAGTGTTTATGATGGCATAAATACGAGCTTAAAACAATAGAATTTTAATTGAAACAAAAGTACAAAAAACCGTACGACCAAATTGTATTCGCTTCCCTTCGATTTTTAAAAGAGTGTGTATGTGTGCGTGTGTTATGTTATATGTATCAAATCAAAATTTAAAACATGGCCTTGACGGTTTCGAATCGCGCCGCGCCGGCGATATCGCCAGACAAGCACAGCGTCGGATTCGATTTTAACATTTGCGCGGCTACTTCTGCCAAATCTTGCTTCGTCAACGTGTTCACTTCGGCGATGAATTCTTCCGGCGATTTTCGGTGGTTGTACGTCAAGATTTGTCGCCCAATGTCCTCGGCAACGACAGCTTTCGATTCCAGGTTCATCAAAATAGAAGAAATGGTCGCTTTCTTCGCTCTTTCGACTTCTTCATCCGTGATTTGGCTCGAGTTTGCAACCGCGGATAACTCCTCGGCCATAACGGCAATCATGTCGTTAACGTGTTGTCCATCCGTCATGGCAGAAATCCCAACGATGCCGGTATCGTTGTAAATCGAGTGAAACGCCGTGCAGTTTTGAGCCCAACCATATCTATTGAGTACACGCGTGTACAATCTAGAGTACATTCCTTTACCTGGACCACCCGCGGAGAAGGATCCGCCACCTCCAAGCAACATGGATAAAACCGTCACCGCGGTGGAACGCTTCGCGTCTCTCCATCCGCCTTGGAATTCAAAGCCTAAAATCAAACTCGTGAGAGGAGATTCATTCTTCACTCGGAAATCACCGCCCATATACATCGACGGAATTTCTTTGCTCGTTGTCGTAGCAGATCCTTTACTGACAGTTTCCAACATTGGACTTGCGATGGAAACTAACTCTTGGTGATCCGCGCCCGAAGCCGCCAAGACCATTCTCGGCGCGACGTAGTTTTCGGCGACAAATTCGCGCAAAGCGTCGCCATCAATAGCTTCTATAGATTCTTGCGAGGCTAAAAGTGGGTTTCCTAATCCTCCATCGTACGCCGTCGCGTGCACAGCTTCCATCAACATAGCTTGTGGATTCATTTTGAGGTCTTCGATTTCTTTCTTCAAGTCTTTCGCCATGTTCGCGACTTCGTGGTTGGCAAGCTTTGGGTTCAAAGCCGAATCGCACAGCAACTCCACCGCTTCTGGTAAGTGTGTTTTCAATGCATCCACGGTGTAAGACATTTGTTCTCTCGACGCTGCGGCCAATAAACTCGCGCTCATCACTTCTGCCTCTTTCGTTATTCGAAAGTTTGTTCTATTCATCGTCGCTTTGAAAGCCATTCTTTCGAGCATGTGCGAAGCGCCCGACATGTACCGCTGCTCGTACTTACTCCCGCTTTCCAAGTATAAACCAACCGCCATGGTTGCCCCGGGAGTGTTTTCCGAGGCGATCGTGGCCCCGTTTGAAAGCGTCGTGATCAACGTCTTTGGCCCTTCTTTCGGGTAGATCGGGCTTTCGGGAACGATAACATTCGGCATAGGTTCGTCCATCGGCGGTTGCTTCGTCGCCGATCCACCAAAGATTTGGGAGAAAACGGACTGTTTAGGAGTTGCAGCAGCAGATCGCTCTTTCAGAGCCGGCAAAGACTGCGCCAAAGAGGAGGAAGTTTTCAAACCTCTTCGTAAAACGTTTCGACTACTCATTTTTTGTTCTTCTTAGGGAGACGACACGATCCTTCTTCTTCTTTCTCTTTTGTTTTGTTGAGAGCGTGTGCGTTTGCGTGTTCCTGTGTTCAAATGCTCTGTCTCTCTGTGGTATAGCACTAATTCCACTCGCGAGTTCGGGACTTCGAGCGCGTTTGTGTGTGCAACAGCAAAATTTGTGTGCGCGTCACACCACCGGAACGAAGTGTGAAGAGAAAGAAAGAGAAAGGACGGTGTTTGATCCTCTTTGGCCAAAAGAGTGAAAGGAGTGAAAAGCGGAAAACACAAGAGAAGGAGAAAAAGGAGGAAAAAAAACCAACGTGAAAAAAAAAAAGAAAAAAAGCAAAAAGGGTGGTCCAAACTCCGTCCCCCTCGCTGGAAAAAGGACGCCTTTCGCCTTTCCAATTTTACTTCTTCATAGTAAATAATTATACGTGTGTGTGTCTTCTGTGTTGTTTGAGAGAGAGAGAGAGAGAGAGAGAGAGAGAGAGGGAGAGTCAGATCAGAGCAACACTCGTCGTTGAAGATACACGCGCACGCTTACCGCAGCAACAAAGGATCGATCGATCTCGAAACACGCGCTACACCGCACACAGATATCTCTTAAATTCTTAATTAGAAAAGAAGAATTGTGTTGTTGATGATGATGCAAATTCGAAGTAGTTACAATAATAATCTTTTCCCCGCGCGAAGTGATATTGGAAGAAGCGCAAAGAAGACGAACGCGAAGGAAAATAATGGCAGGAAGAACAAGAGAGCAATGTCCTCTTCGTCGTCACGATCGTTATCGTCGAAGAAGAACGAGTTCGTGCCGTCGTTTCGAGAAGCTCTAACAGTGAATGTTAAAATAATTGATGTCGACATTCTCAAGCGGTTTACTCGAGAACGACGAGAACAAGAAAGGAATAATCAGACGAAGACGACGACGACGAAGACGAAACGAAAGGATATTGAAAATAAAAAGACGACTACAAAGAACAAGGATACGAAAGCAGTCGTTTCCGTCCCTTCTTCGCGCGGCCAATCATCACCAACGCCTTCCTCTATTACTGCCGCTTGGCCTTCGTATTACATGTTTGGCGCGGCAGCGGTCACCACCGTCGCTGCGGGCGTATTCTTCTTCATCTTTGGGAAATCAGAAGAAAAAGGACGCGAAAGAAATGATGATAGCGATGATCCGCCTGTTCGATCGATAACATATTCATTCGATACCCCGCAAACAGCAGCGGTTAGAAATAATGCGCCGAGACCTCCGAGACAAAGCAAAGACCAGCAGCAGCGAGAACAAAGAGAAATTTTATGGAGAGAAGACGAAGACGTCAATCCATTTTTGAAACAGATGAAAGATCCGAGCATCACGTCCACCCCTCAACAGCTCAAAGATAACACCATTCCACGACCACGACCACGACGACCACCGCCGCCGACTCCGCAATTATCACCACCTCGTTCATTCGAAAATGAACCGTCGGCGGGAAAAATATCATCATCCCCGTCGTCGACAGACTATGTGGTACCTAAACAAGTTGAAGAAGAAATTGAACGACCGAGAGGAAAATGGACAGTGGCTACCTTTTTTGATGGGGAAAAGGTGAATGAAATCAAGAAAGAGTTTAATCAATGGGTGCAAAGTTACGATGACGAGTTACACCCGTGGAATCAAGCTTTAGACAACGAACGGTACGACGCCATTACGAATTCATCGTTGTCCACAAAAGAAGATAGACGAAACCCCCACTTCAAGAAAGTAGAAAAGGAAAAGAAAGTCAGAGAAGCTGCGCGACGACGAAGAAATAGTTACTTCGCCGCGGTGTCTTCGAATCGGTACGCGACAACGACGAAAGAACTACTCGATCTCGAAGAGAAAGTCAGAGAAAGATTAGCATCGAACACTCCCGTGTTTGATACCGAGGGTACCTTTTTTAAAAATGAGAGCAGAAAAGAAGCCATGGCACTATACGGCATCGCCTTGGGAAAGCTATTTTATGAAAAGTCTCCCACGACAATTGTTGGCGAAGGTACGTTCTCGGACGTCTTTTCGGCACAGAAAGGTACAGCAAGCGCTCCATCATCTCCATCGTTGAATAAAGCAGACTTCTTTACGCAGGGTGAATGCGTTTTGAAGTGTTCTGCACCGTTCCCGGGCAGAGATCCTTTCGATGCTCCTCAAGGAGACGGGTACGGGTTTGGCAAAGTCGAAACGATGGTGTTAACTACGCTACCGAAACATCCAGCGATTGTCGAAGTTATCGCGGCGTTTCTAGAAGCTGATAGGAACGAATCGTATTTATTGTTGAAAGATGTGGGGGAAAACGCGCATGAAGCGAGAAAGAAAGGACGATTGACACCGAGAGAGTGTCGTGCGATGGCGCGTCGTATTTTGCATGCGTTGAAACATTGTCACGAACGTAACGTCATTCATCGCGACATCAAGTCTGGAAACATTCTCATCAAAGGCAGAGAAGGTTCCGAGGATTTTGATCGAAAAGCAACGCTGGTAGATTTCGGTGTCGCACATTCTCAAACGGCTTGTGAGTTATACTTTCCGGAAACAGTTAATAACGAACAGGATGATTCTAAATCGCTCGCTGGGAAAATTACGTTCTGTTCGGTCGAGTACGATCCGAGCAGCGGAACGCCTGGGTATCAAGCCCCAGAAGTTTTACTCGGAAAATATACACCACCTGCAAAAAAACAAGGCGAAATAGTCAACGACGATGAAGTCGAAAATAGCAACGACATCGTCAACAACGGAAAGGTATCGATGGAAACGTACGCGAAAGTTGACATTTTTGCGTTTGGTGTTGCCATGTACTTTCTGTGCACGGGAAAAGAAATCTTCGCGGACTCTTCAGATGCCGGAGAGAATACGACGACAAAATCGAAGCAAAAAGCTAGGGCAATGTCCGCGATGGAATTAAAACGTTTAAATCGAAAAGAGCTCGACCTAGATGCGAAAATTCTCACGCAGATGCTTACTTATCCCGATTTTCGTCTCGCGTCTTCGCAAGAAAAAAATATGCGAGAACGTTACGGTAACTTGGTGAAGAACCAAAACGAAGTCATCCAATCGACGACGCTTACGGAGAAAATCATTGAAGATTTATCAGGTCGACAACCCGTGGCGTTTTGCAAACTGATCGCGAGTTGCTTAAACGTCGATCCGAGTAAAAGACCGAGCGCGGAAGAAGCGCTCGCGTGGGAGAACGCCTTTGTCGGTATTGACAGAGACGAAGACATTCGGGCGTTTGAAAAGACACCGTGGATGATGAAGAGATGATAAAACCACAAGATTTGTACATAGCCTATGATTGAGAGATAGATTGCGCGAATTAATATTACACATAGCAAAAAAGCGAGTAACTTTGCATGATGCTTTCTCTCTCTCTCTCTCTCTCTCTCTCTCTCACACACACTTCTTTTCTGTTGTCTGTAGATTTTTCATTTTTCATTTTTCATTTTTCATTTTCTTTCTTTCTTTCTTTCTTTCTTCACTCGTGGGTGTGCGCGCTTAGCAGTATTTTCGCGCATATTCCGCACTCCCGGGACATCCGTTTTCATGTGCGTATTTCAAACACTCGAGTTGACCATTTTCGGCAGCCAAAGAACAAGTTTTTTCATCCCAAGGACACCCGTTTTCGTGCGCATATTTCAAACACTCGAGTTGACCATGTTCGGCAGCACCCTCACAAGTCCATTCATTCCAAGGACACCCGTTTTCGTGCGCATATTTCAAACACTCGAGATAACCATTCCAGGCAGCCAAAGAACAAGTCCCTTCATCCCAAGGACATCCATTTTCGTGCGCGTATTTCAAACACTCGAGGCGACCATGTGCCGCCCCCAAACAAGTACTTCCATCCCAAGGACACCCGTTTTCGTGTAAATATTTCAAACACTCGAGGTGACCACCTGAGGCAGCTGCAAAACAAATCTCTTCATCCCAAGGACACCCGTTTTCGTGCGCGTATTTTAAACACTCGAGGTGACCATATTGGGCAGCTTCAAAACACGTCTTTTTATTCCAAGGACATCCCTTTTTGCGCGCATATTTCAAACACTCGAGGTGACCATTTTTGGCAGCGAACTCACAAGTCCATTCATTCCAAGGACACCCGTTTTCGTGCACGTATTTCAAACACTCGAGGTGACCATATGAGGCAGCTCCAGTACAAGTATTTTCCTCCCAAGGGCATCCGTTTCCGTGCGCGTATATCAAACACTCAAAGTGACCATTATAGGCAGCAAAAGCACAAGTTTTTTCATCCCAAGGACACCCGTTTTCGTGCGCATACTTTAAACACTCGAGGTGACCATGTTCGGCAGCATCCTTACAAGTCTCTTCATCCCAAGGACATCCCTTTTCGTGCGCATATTTCAAACACTCGAGTTGACCATGTAAGGCAGCAGCAGAACAAGTCACTTCATCCCAAGGACATCCCTTTTCGCGCGCGTATTTCAAACAATCGAGGCGACCATGTGCCGCCCCCAAACAAGTACCTTCATCCCAAGGACACCCGTTTTCGTGTAAATATTTCAAACACTCCAGATGACCTCCTCTGGCAGCAAGAAAACAAGTCCTCCCATCGCAAGGACATCCATTTTTGTGCGCATATTTCAAACACTCAAGATGACCATATTGGGCAGCTTCAAAACAAGTCCATTCATTCCAAGGACATCCTTTCTCGTGCAAAAATTTAAGCAATTCTACGTTTCCATTTCGAGCCATTTGTGCACAAAATCGTTCCTTCTTTTCAGAACAGTTTGTAAGAGCCCATGATATGGTCGATGGCGTATCAAAATCTCCAATCTTGAATGCATTACGCAATTGAACACCCGACCGTTTTATCGCCGCGCGACTTTCAGTATTGACGTCGTAGAAAAATTTAACGTCGTTCCCGTTCAGCTTCGTCACG
>MDSZ01055123.1_pt1 | contig 33513 bp, 33 predicted proteins | sample 811201 | NCBI WGS metagenome assembly MDSZ01 (sample SAMN05326647, study PRJNA326480) | marine metagenome | isolation source: seawater | place: Indian Ocean: North | collected 2010 | reverse complement strand
TGTGGAAGTGCGGTAACGCATGTAGCTGACCAGTACTAATAGCTCAATTGGCTTAATTTATGCACTGAAAAAAATTTTTAATACTGATATAGATTAAAAATAAATATTTATTATTGATAATTATAATATACTTGCTGTTATAGTCTAAACGCGTCAATATTAAGATGTTTAAATATAATATTATAGGCACCGGCCCATTAGCAGAACAGTTACTAGATTTTATAGAACGTGGTGAGATAATGGGAATTAATAAAATCAACTTAATTTATAGGTTAGATAATTTTAATTTAAGCTCATTTAAAAAATATAAAATTAAAAAAATTAATTTTAAAAAAATTAATAAAAGTTCCAACGAAAAATTTATAATTGCAGTGGATAATATTTATCGAAGAAGAGATATTTTTAAATCTATAAAAAAAATTTTTCATACAAATTGCATTCATACCTCCTCTAGATTTTATAAAAATTTTAAAATAGGTGTAGGGAATATAGTAATGCCCAATGCTGTTTTTATGCTTAAAAGTTCAATTAAAGACTCTAATATTTTTTTTTCAGGTTCAATTGTATCCCATCATTGTAAAATTAATTCTTATAACAATATTTATAATAATGCTGTTATTCTAGGATCGACTCAAATTGACAATGAAGTTTTAATTGGATCAAATTCAACTATTAACTCTAAGAAAAAAATTAACTCCCAATGCATAATTGGAGCCAATATATTTCAAAAAACTAGTTTAAAAAAAGGGACAGTGGTAATTGAAAAGAAATAATTTTCGAACTTTTTTAAAAAATTCAAGGTTTAAGAATAAAAAATTTTCAGATCTTGACTCAATTGATATCTTGGAATTTGTTTCAGAATTTGAAAATAAATTCAAAATAAAGGTTAAATTATCAAAATTATATACTGCTAAAAATTGGAATTTTTTTAAAGATTTACTAAATAAAAAATGAAAATTTTTCTTGATAAAATATTTGAAAATTCAAATAAAAAAAAAAATTAAATACTACGACAAATCTTCAAAAATTATTCAAACAGATTTTTGTAAATTGAACATAGATTATAAATTAATACTTCAATTTTTACAGAGTAACTTTAAAGAAAATACAAATGTTGCAATAATAAGTGAAAATAACTTTAATCTCATTCAATTAATAATCCCTTGTTTAATTTTTTTCAGAAAGACAGTTATAATTCCATCGGATGAAACAGAATTTATTAGAGACGATATAATAAAAAAACTTTCAGTAGGTCTTGTACTTTTTAGTTCAAAAAAGGATTATGAAAATTTCAATAATATATCTATAAATAAAAAATTATTACTCCATAATATTTTAAAGCGTAATTCAGCGATTAAAATTCCAATAAATTTTAAAAAAAAATCAATATATAGTAATTCAATTATTTATTGCTCTTCAGGAACAACTGGCAAATCAAAAATTATTGAGCTTGATTATAAAATTATAACCACTCAGATAAAACAGATCAAAGAAAGGCTCAGAATAGATAAACAGAACACATTGTTTACCCCAATGCCGCTTACTCATATTGGCGGTTTCTTTTTTGTTTTTTTAAATTCGTTTTTATTTAATAAGAATTTAATTTTAACTAATTTTTTTAATATCTCCATATTTAAAAAATTATTATTAAATAAAAATTTAACATTTATTTACTTAAATCCATCAATGTTAAATTTGGTTTCAAAATCGTCTTTACAATTTAAATCTAAATCAAAAAAAAAATTAACTCTGATATGTGGTTCAGCTCCACTCTCAAAGTATGTATTGGGTAATTTTTTGAAAAAATTAAATTGTAATTTTATACATTTGATGGGTATGACCGAAACTTGTAACACGGCATTTACAGTACCATATTCATTATCTAAAAAGATAAAAAAAGAAATCTATTTTAAATATAGCTCCCCTTCGATAGGTGTCCCTCTAAATGGTGTAAATGTAAAAATTTTTAAAAAAGGTTATGTGAAAAAAGAAGGTGTTGAAGGCGAATTGCTATTAAGCGGTAATAATATAATTCAAAGATATTTTTACCCTAAAACAAAATCTCTATTCCATAAAAATTACATTAGAACTGGTGATATTTGCTTTTTTAGGATTATAAATGGTAGAAAATATTATTTCATTTCTGGAAGAATAAAGGAAATGCTTATAAGAAATGGGATAAATGTTTATTTAAACGAAATTGATGATTTCTACCAAAAAAATGGATTAAGTTCAGTTTTTTCAGTATCAATAAACGACGTTTATTTAGGTGAAGATCTTATATTAGTCACTCAAAAAAAATATAGTGAAAATTTTAAATCAAAAATAATCAAAATAAGCGAAAAACTCCCAAAGTACATGAGACCAACAAGTATCTTTTTTTTAAAAGATATCTTTAGAACCAAGTCAGGTAAAATTAAACGCAACCAAATAGGTTTATATGTGGCTACGTACAAAGATAAATTAAGGTTTGATTATATATAATATTTAATATTATTTTTTAATTATACTTAAAACAGCTAGTGGACCAAAAAAGGCTAAAGCACCAGCTGATACTAGTAATTCATTATTCTTCGTGGATTTTGCAATAAAAAACATTGTAAAACATACAACTGCAAAAAAAGAACATATGTAAAAATAATAATTTTCAGAAATATTTTTTTTCAATGAAATAAAAATAAGCGGAAAAAAATTAACAATTCTAAGTATACTCATTAAACCAAAAATATACCAGATAGATAGCTTTGCTAGAAATAGACAAAAACATAATATTATTGAAATAACTGTAAATATTTTAATATTTATAAGATTGGTAAATTGTTTTTTTAGATTTGGAAATATTTTAGGAAGATCAAAACTAATCAAAGAACTAAAATAATTTGAATAAGCATCAATTAAGCTAGAAGAATGCAAAAAGATTAAACAAATTATGGCTGTTAATAATGCTTTACCACCCAACAATTCTGCCCCAAGTAAAACTGATTGCTGAATGTTATCTAAATTTTCTGATTGGTTATTTAGATGTAAGATAGATAAAATACTTATTGCGGATATTATTATACCAAAATTTATTGCCGCAAAAGTAAAGATTTTTTTTAAATCATTTCCTGATTTGGAGGTATATTTTTTCTGCCAAAGAGCCCCATGACTTGTTGCTCCAACTGTTAATGATATGGCCGTGAATAATGCAAAGGAAAATAACATTTCATTATCAAATAGATTGTCAATATTTTTAACTCCTCCGATATTACTCTCTCCAAAACTTATGTTTGGATTTACTAATAAAATAAATATTATAATTGAAACAACTAACCAAGCCACACCTTGGATTGTACCAGAAAATATTGATGTTCTGATACCTCCAAATATAGCTTGAGCTAAAGATAAAAGAGTCACAATTAAAATAATATTAGTGGAATTAATACCCGTAACATTATCCAAGCCAACAAATGTCCATCCCTTTGATATTGCTATAAATGCAAGGTTTAAAGCTGAAACTGCTAGAATTAAAAGCTCTAATAAAAATAAGAAACCAACTCTTTTGCTTACTTTAGTTGATATAAATTCAACTAAACTACTAAAGTTTAATCCATAATTTCTTTTAATATTATTTGCAATAATACCCATCCATACTAGTGACAAAACGTTAGGTACTATGAACCAAAACATTCCAAATACACCAAACTTGTACGCCATAGATGTTCCAAAAAATATTGCTATGGCAAACATCCAGTGTGCAGAAATTGCAAAAGAAAGTTCTTTTTCTTCTGATATTTTTCCTCCTAGAACAAAATCTTTTATACTACCTGCAAATTTTGAGTTAAAAAAAATTGATAAACCAGTTACCAATATTAATGATAAAAATACGATTGATTGAGTTTCCATATAAAATAATTAACTAGTTGAATTATACTTTGGTACACATAAATTCAAGCACTTTTTTATATTATATTTTGTTAATTTTATTGGTAATAATAGGATAATTTCACATGAAACCTATTTCTTTCTTTAGACACAATCTATCCTCAAAAGATTTAAATTTAGATTATTTTCATAATGATAGAAATTTTTTAACTTATGGAAAAGTTTGCAGACAGGTGGAAAAACGTATCTTATTAAAATACCCTAAAAAGTTTTGTTTCTTGTCTAATAGTTGGACAAATGCTTTAATTTCTTTAGTTAAATCATTAAATTTGGGCAGAAAAGATGAAGTAATAATTCCATGCAATACTTTTGTAGCGTGCGCTAACGTTTTTGAGTGGGTAGATTGTAAACTTGTATTTGCCGATATTGATAACGACACAATGTTAATGAGTATAGATGATTGCCTGAGAAAAATAACAAAAAATACAAAAATTATTTTGCCAGTTCACATGTATGGCAATATTTTTGATACAAAAAGTCTTAGAAAAAAAATAAATAGTAAAAAAATTACAATAATTGAGGATTCAGCTCATGCTGTTCTAGGAAAATATTCAGATGGTAGAAATTTAGGTTACTATAGTGATTTTATAGTTTTTTCTTTTTACGCAACTAAAAATATCACTTGTGGTGAGGGAGGTGCATTGTTGGGAAACAACAAACAAGTTATTGAGAAAGCCAAGAGTATATCCAATAATGGAATGAGCAAAAGTGCTTTTAGTAGATATTCTTCTAGAGGATATAGTGATTGGGATGTTTCATTTGTTGGTTTCAAGGGATTATTAAATGATTTAAGTGCAAAATTATTAATGAATCAATTCAAAAATATAAACAAAAATTATAAAGAAAGAAAAAAAGTTTACGATTTATACATCAAACATCTACAGAAAATAAAATATATAAAAATTCCAAAAAATTCTAATTGCAAATTAAGAGACTATTATTTATTCCCAATTGGAGTCGATGCTAAAAAATTTAAAAGAAAAAATTTTTTTAATTATTTAAGTAAAAATAAAATTAATCATACCGTAAATTATCGATCAATTTTAAAGTTAAATTATTATAAAAAAAAATACAATAAACAATCATGTAAGTTATCTGACAAATGGGGCAATAGCACCATATCGTTACCATTTCATAACAAAATAAATGAGAAAAACATTATCCACATTGCAAAAATATTAAAAAATTACTTTAAATAAATAATTATTTATTATTCTTTATAAATTTCCATATATTTTATTAATATGTTACGGTAATTTTAATGAACAAAAACCATATTTCAGTTGTTTCATCTATTTTTAACAACGAGGATAAAATTAATTTATTTTACAATAGGCTTTTGAAAGCACTTGAAAAAATTACTCAAAACTATGAATTGATATTTGTTGATGATGGATCTTCAGACAAAAGTTTAAACATAATAACAAATTTTGCAAAAGAAAATGAAAGATTGAAAATAATCAAATTATCTAGAAATTTTGGTCATCATAGAGCTGTAAAATGTGGTTTAGATCATGCTAGTGGAGATTATATCTTTTTAATAGACAGTGACCTGGATGAAAATCCAGAATGGATAGAAATTTTTTACCAAAATATCAAAAATAGCAATAAAGAACTTGTATACGGATACGAAAGTCAAAGACAAGGAAGCTTTATTAATAAAATATTTGGATTTTTTTGGTGGAAAATTATCAATAAATTTTCTCACAAAGATGTTAATTCAAATCAAATAACAGCAAGAATAATGACAAAAAAATATTTAGAAAACTTAAAAAAATTTAATTCACCAGATTTGGTTCTGGCTGTCTTGTTTTTAAATAATGGTTTTGATCAAAAAGGAATTGAATTAAAAAAAAATATAGGAAGTCACTCAACCTATAATCTTTTTAAAAAGATGAAATTATTTTTTTTACCGATTTTTTTTAGTTCTAAGTTTTTTATTTATGCTACATTTTTCTTTGGAACACTATTTTTAATTGTTTCATTCTTTATTTTAATGTTTGTTATTTTACAAAAATATCTTTTTGGAAACCCAGTTCCAGGCTGGGCTTCAATAATAATTTCTATTTGGTTTATTGGATCTATACTAACCTATTTTTGTATGATTATATTGATCTACCTAATAAGGATTAGAAATGCATTAATAAATGATCCTGTGTACATAATAGATGAAAAAATTAATTTTTAATTAATAACAAATTTCCTATTTAAAGTTCACTTTTAAAATATAATAATTTTTTTTTAACAACATAAATAATCTATTATTTGAACGATGATATGCTGATATTTTTTACTATTTATTAATTCTAAATTAGTTTTATTTTATAAAATATTTTTTTTTTTTAAAATTAACTTTTTATAAACATTTAAAGTAACTTTCCTAAATGAGAAAGGAGTCTTATCTTTTTTAATAAATTTATAGGTTTTTTTGATACTTTTATTAAAATAATTTTGGTCATAATTTAAACCAAAGTTTGAAATTTTAACTTTATAAGATCTATTATCGTCTTTGTTATATTTAATAATTTTAATTTTATTACTAATTAATTTTATTTTTTGTAGCTTATTTATTAAATTATCTATTCTTATATTTTTGTTACCTACATTATATGTTTTGTTTTGGTAAATATTAAATTTTGATATAATTTTTTGAATTGATCTTGTTGCTATTTCTATAAAACAAAATAATCTGTACTGCTTTCCCCCGTAAATGCTTACTTTTTTTTTAAAAATTAAATTTCTTAAGATTAAATTTATTGCTATGTCGTAACGCATTCTTTTAGATGGACCATATAAAGTACCCAGTCGAACTATTACAAACTTATTTTTTTTTTGTTTTTTTAAGAAATTTTCAAATAGTACACAGCATTTCGAGTATGAACTTAAAGGATTTGTTTTGCTGGTTACTTCTGCTAATTTATTTTCAAAATTACCATAAACAGAACAAGAGGAAATATAAATAAATTTTGTTTTTTTATTTAATTTAGAAAAAAATTTTTTTTTATTAAAATAATTATTTTTAAAAGTAATATTCTTATTTAATTCAGAAGCAGGATCATTTGAAATATTTGCTAAGTCAATTACATAATTAAAAGCATCAAGATCATTAACATTTAACTTTGAATAATTTTTCTTGATTAATTTAACTTTATTATTTTTACCAAAAATGCATACATCACAAGATGTAATGTCAAATTTTTTTGAGAGTTCTGGAATTAAAACTGAACCAAGATATCCTTCGCCACCTAAAATTAAAATTTTTAATTTTTTAATATCTTGATTATTCATATTTTGATCAATATATATTTAGAAGACAAATGGTAAACTATATTTTTATTTCATCAATTAGTTTTGTATTATTCACTTTATTTACCTTTTTTTATAATCAAAATTTATTTTATTTCTTTATAATTTTTAATATTTTTGTCCTGATATACTTATTTATTGAAAAATTTTTTAATAATAATTTAAAAATATTTAACAAAAATATCAAATTTTCTATTTTTGCATTTTGTATTTTGACTAACATTATTTTGTTACTAAATAATTATAATGCATTTAATGTGAAATTATTGGTTGAGGAGTCAATTAATACCCTAATTGATTTACCTAATAATATTTTAAATAATAAAAACAAAAATTATAGTAAAATAAAAAAAAATGAATTTTATTATGAACCACAGGTATTTAATCATCTAAATAAAGATGTTTTAATTTTTAAAAAAATACAAAATTTTCCAATCAATTTATTAAATAACAAATTCGAAGTTTTAGATGAAATTTCAAATCATGAAAAAATTGCCCCTTTATTAATGTTTGAAAATGGAGACTTACTTGTAACTGATGGTTGGTGGCATAGAGCTTCATCAGTATTTAGAATTCAACCAAATCCATATAAAAAAGTCTGGCAGACAAAAGGTTTGGTCGTACATCATTATGCAAGTGCAAATGACAGATTTATATATGCACCATCATACAAATATACAAATTGGCGAAAATATAAAAATTCCAAACAATATAATTTACTTAAAAATTTTAATTGTTCTGAAAATCATATTAATGCTCAAGATGCTAGATCTCCAAAAGATTATGAAGATAATTTTTACACAATAAGCGATTTAATAGTTAAAATTGATGTAAAAACTGGAGAAATTTTACAAGAATTTAACCTATTAGACTATTTGATGGATATTCCACATTATTTTAATTTGATTATTTCAAGTAAAACATCTAGGTGCTGGGATATACTTCATTTAAATGACACGAAAGTTTTAAATAATGAGGAAAAAAAATTATTTGATGTTGGAGTTGAAGATTTAAACGATGATATTCTTTTAATTTCAATGAGAGATATTTCAACTATAGCAGTAATTAATATTTCAAAAGGCAAAGAAAAAATATATTGGTCTTCTTCAAATTTAATGAATAGTCAACATTCTCCAAGAATTTATCTTCAAGGAAATGAACCATCCATAATTGTCTTTAATAATGAAGCTTTTGGTAACAGCACAAATGAAATTAATGATAGGCTATCAATGCCTATAGGATCTTCTGCTGTCACACAGATTTCAATTAAAAACAATAATATTATTGGTAATTTCACTGGATCAACTAATGAAAAATTTCAATCTTTTAAACAAGGAAGACTTCAAGTCGAAAAAAATAAAATATATGTTTTGTCAAGTGAGCAAGGAGAATTCTTTCAAATCATATGTAAAATAAATGAAAATATTTCAAATAAAAACTGTAAGAAAATAAAATTATTTTTAGAAAAACCAATTGATAAGTCAAAACATTCAGTCAATACTCTTTTGACAATTTTTATTATGGATATGTATAAAAAAATGGTTATCAACAATGAAATTAAGTATGAATATTTAAAATGAGAATTCTAATAATTTTTATATTTTTGTTTTTTTTTCAGAATAAAGCACATGCTTATTTTGCCTTAGGTCCATTAATACCTATTCTAGGAAATGTCTTAATCTATGTTGTAGTTTTAATTTTTTCTATATTTTCAATAATTTTATATCCAATCTTTAAATTTAGAAATAAAAAGAAAAAAATAGAAAAAGACAAAAATAATAATAATTTAAATAAATAAAAAATAATTAAATTTGATTTTAAACTCAAATAAGACGATCTATAAAATTCTAAAGTATGTCAAAGAAAACAGATTTTTTGATGTAATAGACGCTATTGAAAATAGAATATGTAAAAAAATTAAAATTGTAAATCCAATTTTTATTATTGGTTTACCCAGAACTGGCACAACTTTATTAAGTAATATTTTAAATTATGAAACACACTTGGGCACATCTTTGTATAAAGATATTCCATTTATCAAAGGCATGATATTTTGGAATTATATAAATTTTTTATATTATCAAAATTCTAAGAAAAATAGAATACATGATGACGATATAATGGTAGACATGAATAGCCCAAATACATTTGAAGAAGTTGCTTGGATTATTAGTAAAGTTAAAAATCAAAAAATTTCTTATGATTTAAATATTTTAACAAATTATATTAAAAAAATTTTAAAAGTACGAAATTCAGAAAGATATTTTTCAAAAAATAATAATAATATCAATAGAATAGAATTAATTAATAAACATTTTAATAATTCTAAATTTTTAATTTCAATTAGAAAACCCGAAAATACGATAAATTCTTTGATAAGAGTTAATAAAATATTTAACGAAATTTTTGATCAAGATCCTTACTTTAAACTACTTTATAATGAACTAGGTCATAAAGAATTTAATATGGAATCAAATAATAAAAATAATCTAAATATAATTTATTTAAATGAGTATTATAAATTTTACTCAAAAGTTTTAAATTTACTAAAAAATAAAAAATTGAAAAAAAATATTCTCGTTATCAACCATGATGATTTAATTATAAAACCTGAAAAAAATATAAATAGAATATTTTATTTCTTAAATTTAGAACTCGATTCACAAAGAAAAAACTTGATAAAAAAGTTAATTAAAAAAAGAAAAATTGTAAATATGGATAATAATTCTAATAAAAAATTAATTAATAAATGTAATATTTTGTATAAAAAATTACCTCTGATAATTTCTAAAATTTAAATTTTAAAAGTTCAGAATTATGAACAAAGTATTTAATAAAACCATTTATAGATGCAATACTAATTAAAACTGAGTTAAAAAAATGTATTAAAATAAAAAGAGGCATTAAAAAAAAATTTTTTTTAAATGTAATAAAATAAAAGTTCCTAAATATTATAAAATGGTACAAAAGAGCAAATACCAGTAAAATCACAAACAAATTATTTATTTTGATTAATGGAATTATAAATATAGCAATTAAAATACTTAAGCATCCCAATCCATTATTAATTCTAGTTACTCCAGACAATTTAAATTTATTTTTGTTTTTCATGTGAAAAAGCATCCAATTCTTAGTCCTTAAATAGTAAAACTTAAAAATTGATGGAAACGTTTTAAAGTTATGTTTAATTTTAATTTTCGGGCAATTATAAATTTTGATATTTTTATTTATTAATCTACAACCGAGATCTTCATTTTCATAATCATCACCCCACTTTATATTATTATTAAATCCACCAACACTTAAAAATATTTTTTTATTGATTGCTGCACATGAGGATGAAAATACAACATGGGGATAGTCTTTTTTTGAGTAAACTAATGAATAATCTAAATAAGATTTGTATTTAGGAAAAATTCCATCATTTAAAGGTTCTAAATCATAAATACCATTTATTACATCATATTTTTTAATTTTTTTCAGCATAAATCTTATTGTGTATGGATTGCATTCTATGTCAGAGTCAAAAAAAATTAATATTTCATATTTAGAATTTTTTGCTCCGATATTTCTACAGTATGCAGGACCTAGATTTTTTTTATTTTTTATAATCTTTATTTTGTTATGTTGAAAAATATTTTTATATTTAAGTATGTCATATTTATCTGAACAATCGTCAACGATAATAATTTCATATTTCGATTTTATTTTTTTTAAGTTTTTAAAAATACTTTTTAAACAATTTTCTAAATATAAATAATTGTTGTAACTGGGAATAATTATAGAAAAATTCAATTTTAATTATCTCTAACAATTGATTTTAAAGTGTGACTTATTAATTTAGGATATGCTTTAACATTCCATACGACAGAGGCAGATGCAGCACATTCAAAAGTACATTTACATTTTGTATCTTTTATCCATTTTTTTGTTTCTTCAGTTTCTTGATTTTTGAGTAATTTATTTAGATCGTAGTCATAATCTTTTAAATTACCTAATTTTCTATTTAGTATTTCACAAGGGTGCACATCTCCTGTTTCATAAATTATAATTATCTTTTTTCCTGCTACACATGGTAAATTAAATTTGTCATTAAAAGCAGAGTCCATTATAATATCTCTACTTGCAGTACCAACTGCCCTAAATAAATTAGAGAACAATCTTGTTTCTTTATTTCTTTTTTTTGAATTTATAAAATTATTTATTTCTCGATATTTCTCACTCGAAACTTTTTTTAATTTTTCATCTTTTATTTTTCCTCTTGCATAAGTTACTGATAAATTGTCAAAAGAAAAATTTTTATATAAATATTTTAAAGTGTCTAATAACCCATCTTCAGAGTCTTTAGTAAATACTGAATTACTATCAATTATTAAATTTTTATATTTTGATCTTAAAAGTTTCATATCCTCAAAACTTGATATAATTTTATCATATGAACCTTTCACATCTCTCAATAAGTCATGCTTTTCCCCGATTCCCTCAATAGAATATGCAAGTCTAAAAAAGGTTTTTGGATATTTGGGTAGTATATAAGTAAAAAATTCTTTTATTTTTTTATTAAGTGATCCATTTGTAACAACAGTAAAATAAACAGGTTTATTATTTATCAAAAAAATTTCAGCTATTTCTGTAAACTCTTTTCTTAGAAAAGGCTCACCTCCAGTCAATGAAATTTGAATAAGTGGACCTGCTTTTTTTGAAATTTTTTCAATTTCTTGAACGCTTAGCTCGTCAGGTTTTAAACCTTTGTTTATTTCATCACTGTAAAAACAAAAATTACACCTAAAATTACATCTATTTGTAACATAAAAAATTAGATATCCTGGTTTATTTGGATTAAAAATAGGTTGAAACTTATTATAAAGGTTTTTCATTTAGTTAATGTTTTAAATTAACTTTATATATATATCTTAAAAAAAAAAAAAGTTACTTAATTTGTAATTTTTTTAAATAAAAAATAATCTTTTAAAACACAATCAAAATTATAAAAAAGGCTTTGTTTATAATAAATTTTGTCATCAAGATTTTTGTTATAAAGTATACCTAATAGTCCTCCATTTACAGGAAATATTAAATTTTTATTTTTAGAAATAAAACATGAACTAAACTGATAAGGTAGAACAACTACGGTCTTATTTTTTGAGGAACCTTTAGTTATTATATAATTATTTTTTGTTTTAAAACTAAATTTATCTAGTTTATCTAAATTATTATTAAAAATATTTATCTCTTTATCATTTAAAATAAATTCAGAATTTATATTAAAATTTTTAGATAGGAGAATATTATTAATTTCACTGATTTTATCAGCATATAATATCTCTGTTGGATTTTTAAATGAAGTAAAATTATTTATTTCATATAAATAGATCATTTCAGATTCTTGATTTATTTTTGTTACTAAATTAATATTTTTTATTTTTATAGGTTTATTATCAACAATAAATCTTACTCCTAACATTTCTAAAATTTTTGGATTAATTTTGTCAAAAATAGTAATGCCCCTCTCATTCTTAATATTTGAAGAAGATAACAATTTTGAAAAGTTAAAAGTAGTTGGTGTGATATTTGTTGAATAAAGGTTTAATGATGGAACTTGAAATTTATATGAAGATAGTATTCTAAAATCACTATTGAACTTTTTTAGTATATTAAAAAGATCATTATGAGCGTTATCAGACCATTTTATTAAGCCATTTGTAGTAAATACATTATTATATGTAATAAATTTGCCAGTAAATTTATCTTTGTTTAAATTACTCATTAATTTACTGATTACTAAATTATTTTTTTTTAAATTATTAATTTTTAAATAATCTGGAAATTTCAAAAATAAATTTGAGTATATTGAAATACAGAATACTCCAATAAATAATATAATATATTTTCTTTTATTATTTATTTTTTCTATGATCAAAAAACTTTGTATAGCGATGATAGTTAAAAAAACATATTCTGAATAGATAGGAGATAATTTTAATAAATTTGGATTAATTAAATATAAAACACTAAAAAATAAAGTTTGGGCTACAATTATTGTAGAAACAATATTAAATACGATATTTTTTATAAAAAAAGTTTTAAAATTTAATGAAAGATTAATTAAAAATAATAAATAAATTATTCGAGAAACCATTGAATCCTGGAAGAAATAAGAGATAAAGTTAATTTTTCTTTCAACAAAAATTTCTTCAGAAAAAAAATAAGCATTTGAGTTTAGCATATTGCTTAATGAAATAATAATATTTGGTAAACAAATAAAAAATAACAACAAACTAAGTATTAAAAAATAATTAATATTAATTATTTTTTTTTTAAACGATATAATTGTAATTAGTAAAACTAAGAAAAAAAAAATTATTGAATAAAAAAGCAAATATGTATTTGCAAAACAAGTTATATAAAAAAAAGTTATAATAAAAAAAATATAATTTTTTAAATTAAACGATCTGTAATTAAAATTAACAGATTTTACTAAAAAAAAAATACATAGGTTTATATATGCACTTAGCTCTATAAAGTGTGGAACATTGCTAAAAATGTTTGAAAATTTTAAATTATAATTAATTAAAGATACTGATGAGAAAAAAAAAGAAAAATAAATTATAAAAAGATAATTTTTCTTTTCTTTTGATACCTTAGAAAATAATAGATAACTTGTTCCAAATAATAAAAAGTAAGAAAAAAAGTGGTATAAAAATATTAAATCAAAATTTGTTAATTTATTAATTAGATAAGAGGTCAAAAATGGTAAAGATAAATTTAGATTGAATATAAACTCTGGCGCCCCCAAGCCTTGCAAAAATTGATATTTTGTATCAAAAATATTCAAATCAATATAATAATTCTCATAAATACTACGGAAAACACTACCATCAAAAAAAAGGCTTAGTTCAGAATAATTAATCTTAATTAGTATTAATAAAAATATACTTGGAAAAAAAAATTTTAATATGAAATTTTTGAATACATTAACCAAAAATGTAAAATTATTAGATCCGAATTTCATAAATTAAAAAATTTTAAAATGATTTAGGTTCATAATATCATGTATAGAATTTATTGATGAGAAATTTTATCATATGTATTGATGTAAATAATATAATTAAAAAAATCTTTTAGTTATTTTGGTTTTCCTCAATTATTTTTCTTTTCAGCTTGACTTTTAACATTTCCTCAATATTTTTTTCAGCTATAGAACCAAATTTTTCTCTAATTTTATTTTTAAAATTACTATTTGAAAAATACTCATGAAAATGTTTATCCCTTAATTGTAATATTTCCCAAGCTTTTAATTTATTTGTGCTTTGGGGCTTCGTGTCATATGAATGAAATGAAAATTCACTATATTTATTTGGTATATCAATATTTTTATTCACTGATTCCTTGTATAGTTCACTCCCTGGTAAAGCCATTGCTGCATATGTATTCCAACCCAATGTATTTAATTCTTTGCTTAAATCAAAAGTTTGGTTAATGCTTTGATTGGTATCTCCAGGTAGTCCATAAATATAATTTGCTAAAACATTTATATCTGCGCTCTCTATTTGTTTGACGACTTGTTTAATATTTACATCTTCAAACTTACCTTTAGATACTTCAAGTCTAATCGCTTTTGAACCACTTTCAATTCCGAGTGCAAGCCATTTAATTCCTGCTTTTCTAACTTTAATCAAAATTTCTTTTCTCTTCACCGTATCTACTCTAGAATATGCCCACATTTTTAAATCATCATTTAGATTTCTTTTTTCTAAGAGTTCACAAAGAGGTAAGTAATATTTTGGATTTAGTAAAAACATTTCATCAGTTATTTTTATTGTTTTAACACCCATAGAAATCAATTTATCAAATTCTTTAATTATAAAATTAGGAGACCAAAATCTCATTTTATTATATTTTGTAGCTTGTCCTATTTCATCGTCATCGTTTTTATTCAAAATATTTATCATACAAAAATTGCATTTAAACTGGCAACCCAATGAAGTTTGTATAGCTGCATATGGAGTTCTATATTTTTCATTATATTCAGCATGCCATAGCGGAGATCTATACAAATCTAAAGGTTCTTCTTTATAAGGTAGTAAATCCCATGCATAGCCTGGGAGATCAATATCCATTCTTTCGGTTGGAACAACATCAACAGGTTTTGTAAACTCAATTTGATTTTTATTATTTCTGAAGAAAATACCTGGAACTTTCTTTAAATTATATTCGTCAAATTTTTTTAATTTAATTATTTCATGAAGAGAATATACTCCTTCATTCATAAATACAAAATCAATACTTTTTTCCTCATTCAAGGTTTTTTTTGGTAACGCTTGAACGTAAGATCCAATAAAAGATATTGGTATATCAATTTTTTTTGACTTTAGAAAATTTGATAATTGAACAGCCCCTTCCATATTTGTAGTACCAGAATTGACATTTTGACCATATACTACAAAACAAATTAACTTAGGTTTTAATTTCAAAATTTTATTAAAAGATAATTCGTCTGAAAGATTTTCAGCCAAACAATCCAATATAAAAACTTTTGCCCCTTTTGATCTACAACTTTCAGCTAACAACAAAGACCATGTTGGTGTTTCAATAGCTGAAAGTTTATTTGATAAACCTTGATATACCTTTTTTGATGAGTTTGGATTTACAAACAGTATGTCAATCATTTATATTATTTTCAAATATTAAGACTATGTAAAATAGCTTAATATATTTAAGAAATATAATCAAACAAATTAGAAAATTACTCAACTTGCATTTATAATTGTTTGCGATAATTTTAAATTTGAATTACTCTAAAATTAATAGTTTAATTTATAATCTTTTTATAATGTATATTAAAATCCCAAATAAATTTAAGATAAAAAATAGAAAATTAAATTTAGATAAAAAGAAACTTATATCTTTTGAAACTGAGATAGCGAAAGATTACAATAAAGCTAAAATTAAAGGACCAATTCATTTATCAAAAGGAAATGAAAAACAATTAATAAAAATTTTTAAATATATAGACAAAAAAGATTGGGTCTTCTCAAGTTGGAGAAATCATTACCATGCTTTATTGCATGGAGTTTCACCAAAATTAATTAGAAAATTTATTTTTGATGGAAAAAGTATGAGTATATCATCTTTAGAACCAAAATTTATGTCTAGTTCAATTGTTGGAGGTATACTCCCAATAGCTTTAGGAGTAGCAAAAGCAAATAAAATAAAAAAAAACAATGACATAGTTTGGTGTTTTGTTGGTGATATGACTGCTGAAACGGGTATATTTTATGAAGTTTACAAATATTCAAAAAATTTTAAGTTAAATCTAAATTTTATTGTTGAGGATAATTTACTAAGCACTAATTCCCCAACCCATGTTGTTTGGAATAAAAAAAAATATTTTGATTACAAAAAATATCCAGATGTTATTTACTATAGGTATAAAAATTATTACCCGCATCATGGAACTGGTAAGTGGGTTTTATTTTAATGACAAAGTATTCAGATGAAATCATAAAATCTATGAAATTTTTGTCGTCAAAAAAAAATACTATATTTCTAGGACAATCAGTTGTTTATCCAGGAAATCTTCTCTACAAAACACTTAAACAGATAAATAAAAGTAAAAAAATAGAATTACCAGTATTTGAAGATGTTCAAATGGGAATGAGCCTAGGCATGTCTATAAATGGTATTTATCCAATAACATGTTATCCCAGATTTGATTTCTTAATATTAGCATTAAATCAATTAGTAAACCATGCAGATAAACTTAAAATTATTACTTTAGATCAGTATTTGCCTAAAATGATAATTAGAGTTCTTGTTGGGGCAAAAAAACCTTTAGATGGTGGAGAGCAACACACTCAAAATTATGTAAAAACTATAAAAAAAATGTTTAAAACAATTAAAGTTTTTGATCTTAAAAATGATAAAAAAATATTTAAAAGTTACAAAGAAGCTTTTAGTAACGGTAAAATTAATCTAATGGTTGAATATTCTGAAAAATATTAATTTATTTTGAATTCTTTTTCTTAATTATATTATCTATTATGTATCTTGGTCTATTTTTAGTTTGGTCAAAAATTTTTGCTAGATAAAGTCCAAATATTCCCATGTTTAAGAACAATATACCAAAAAAAAATGAAATCAGTATAATAATTCCAGGTACACCCGTCATACTTAGATTAAAAAACTTAATTATAAAACCGTAAATGATAAAAATTATTGACAAAAAGGATATGATTAGTCCATTAAAAAAAATAAAATATAGTGGTCCATTTGAGAAAGATGTTAATCCTTTTAAAAATTCATTTAACGGCCCTCTTAAAAAAGAATTAAATTTTAAAAGTGAAAAGTGGGTAGATCCAGAAAATCTAGCCTGTCTTTCATATGGAATAATAACTTGTTTAAATCCAATCCATACAGAAACACCTCTTAAGTATGGTTCATAATCACCTACTTTTAAGATTTTATCTATGGCTCTTCTAGAAAATAAACGAAAATCACCAACATTAGTCTTTAAATCAATATCAGAAAAAAAATTAATTATTTTATAGCCGATTTTTGTAATAAGCATCTTTAGTTTGGATTCTCCAAATCTTTTTGTTCTGATTGTATGTACTAAATCTGCGCCGTTATTAAATTCAGCAATCATATCTTTTATAAGTTCAGGTGGATCTTGTAAGTCACAATCTATTGTTAAAGCACAATTACCCTCTGAGTTTTCTAATCCTGCGAGGACGCATTGCGTATATCCAAACCTTCGCGACATGTTTATTACACTAATTTTATCGTTATTTTCGACCTCATTTTTTAAAATTTCTAAACTATTATCGTCTGAAAAGTCATTAACAAAAATTATTTCATAATCAAATGCATTTATATTTTTAAAAGTTTCGATTATTCTCTTTAATATTTCTTTTATGTTTTTTTCTTCATTTCTAAATGAAATTATTATTGAGCATTTATTAATCATATTATAATAATTAGTTTATATTATTTGTTGTAATATATAAAACAGTATTTCCAATTAATATGTATATAAAATAAAATGAGAATTATAAGAATTTGCCCAACATTAACCCATTCTTTAAATTACAGAAAAATTATTAAAGATAAACTGGCAGGTAAAAATTTTTATGAGCAACTCGAAATTTACAAAGAAAATGAAATAGTAATTCCAGGCAGTTGGGCGAAAGGTTTAGAAGATCTTGGGTATGAAAAGGTAATAGATATTTTACCTCAAGATATGGAACTACAATATTCTTGGATAGAAACACATAAAGACGACCTTCAGCATAATTATTATAGATTGAGAACTAATTTTGATTTTATTTTAACATTGATGGAACAAATCAACTATTATAAGCCTGATTTTATTTATCTTTATGCTGGAGGATGGATGGTTTTACCTCCAAAAGTTAGAAAATATATCATTGATCTTAAAAACACTATTGAACATAAAGAGTTCCAATTCACAGGAATGTGGGCAGACGAATTGCCTAAAATTTGGAGTTACGAGAGTTGGTTTGATTATTGCCCGTTTTTTTTCGTTAGCACAAATGAGTACAAAAAATTATGTGAGAAATATACTAATAAAGAAATATTTGTAATCGGCAATTCATTCAGTGATTATAAAAAAAAAATACAATATAAAAAAGATAAAACATTAGATTTAGTTTTTACTGGAACAACTGGTTACGGAGTTCCTGAGCATACTTATAGATATGAGATTTTAGATTTTCTTTGCAAAAATACGAATATTAAAATTTTTACAAATGAAATGGATAGTTTTAAAATTTACCCATTAAACTTTTATATTCATTTAAAAGTCTTAATAATTAAATTTACTTCTCTATTACCAAGAATAATTCTTTCAAAACTTGCAAAACTTTTTTCTGAAAATTCTAAACTATCTAATCTCTTTAATTGGGCAACAAGGTATAAAAAACTTCCTGAAAACCCCATTCATTATTTCAGTACATCATTTCACAAAAATGCAAAATATTTTAGAGATAAAAAACCACTTCATAAATTATATCCGGATAAAGTCGTAATTGCAGAAAATTTTGGAAAAAAATATAATGATATTATTGCTAATTCAAAAATTGTTATAAATACTCACAGAGACGAAATATGTGACTATGGAAATATTAGAGATTTTGAGGTAACTGGTTTAGGATCTTTATTACTTACAGACAAACCTGATAAAATGAGCGAATTATTTGTTGATGGTAAAGAATATGTAAGTTTCAGAAACAAAGATGATCTGCTTGAAAAAATAGAATATTATTTAAAAAATGATGAAAAACGAGAAGAAATTGCCTTAGCAGGTATGGAAAAAACCCATAAAAATTATCTTGCATCTCATAGGGCTTTGAAAATAAAGAAAGTTCTAGATGAAAAAATTAATAACAAAAAATAATTGTAACATTTGTAATAGTTCAGGCACATTTAGATATTTAGACAAAAACATTTTTAAATCTATATCTTCAGATGGTAATAATATTTTTACAAATAGAGAAATATATAAATGTAATAGTTGTAATTATTACTTCAAAGTAAGTGACATCAAATATAATAAAAATCTTAGCAAGATATATAAAAATTATAAAATAGAACGTAAATTTAAAACTGAAACAAATTTTTTAATAAATAATAGAATTTTGACAAGATCAGACACTATAATTAATTTTCTTTTTAAAAAAAAAATTTTAAATAAAAAAAAAAAAATTAAAAATTTTAGATTATGGGATTGGAAATGGAGATTTATTATTTAAATTATCACAAAAAACAAAGCATATTCTTCATGGATATGATTTAAATATAAATAATTCACTCAAAAGGCAAAAAAAATTTAAGATTATTGAAAAAGAAAAAACATTAAAAAGAAATAAATATGATATTGTATTTTTGATTCATGTTGTTGAACATATTATTGATTTTCAAAGTTTTCATGAAACACTTAAAAAGATATCAAATAAGAATACTATTTATTTTATTCAAACACCAAATATAAATAACTATTATATAGATTTTTTAATTTATGATCATTTTAGTCATTTTAATCAAGAGTCATTTCATAGGTTATTTTCAAAATTTGACTTTGGAAATATTTCCTATTTCAATTTAGTAAATAAGGAATTAACAGCGCTAATTTCATACAAAAAATCTAAACTTAAAAATTATAAGATTATCCCAAAAGAGAAAAATTTATTAAATGCAAATAGTCATTTATTATCTCTATTTAAAAAGATATCCAAACTAAAAAGATATGATTTTCTTGGTGCAGGGAATAAGATAAAGTTAATTAAAGCAAATATTGGTATAAAAAATCTAAGAAATATTATTGATGAAGATATTAATAAACAAAATAAAAAAATTTTTAGAAAAAAAATTCTATCGAAAAATCAAAACAATAAGAACGATACTATTCCTATTCTAATTATTGATAATAAAAAAAATTATAATAGATTAAAAAAAAAATATTATAATAGGAAAACTATTCATCATAATTGTGTTATTTAAATATGTCTTATTTATTTCCAAATCAAAAGAAATATAGCCATTTATTTAAAGGCAAGAGGAAAATAGAGGATATAATATTCAATTTTATAAGTAATGAACAACAATTTAAAAAAAAATATAATTTCAAGTTAATAAATGACAAAAGCATTAGTTTAAAAGAAATGGGAAGCAATCTTGTTTCTATTGACTTAATATGCTTTTTAATAAGACTTTTTAAGCCTAAATCCATACTTGAGATTGGATCTTTTATAGGAAGATCTTCCATATCTTTTTCAAAAAATTCCTCAAAACAATCATTAATTTATACAATAGAAAAATTTGATAGGGTTTTTAAAATTTTAGAGAAAAATATTAAATTAAACAAATTAGAAAAAAAAATCATTCCTCTTCATGGAGATGCAAAAATATTACTTAAAACAGGTATATTAAAAAAAAAATATTTTGATTTTGTTTTTATTGATGGAGATAAAGAAAATTATTTAAATTATTTAAAATTAATAGAAAAAAAAATAAAAAAAGGATGTATAATAATTATCGATGATATATTTTTCCACGGAGATGTTTTAAATAGAAAACAACAAAGTCTAAAAGGTAAAGGTGTAATGAAAATATATTCCTATATAAAAAAGAAAAAAAATTATGAAAAATTAATAATACCTATTTCAAATGGAATAATGATTATAAGAAGAATAAGATAGTAACTGATGAAAATTAAAAATGGTATTTATAATAATAAAATCGACAGCACAGGGTTTTATACTGGATTGGTATTAAGTAGATTTGATTTAGAATTTATAAAATCGCTAATCAGAAAAAAAATAATTTTAAAAATAAAAAAAATTATCCAAATTTAAAAAAAGAGTTAAAAAACTTTAATATATCTGAATACCATCATTTATCGAAATATATAAACCATCAAAAACTTTGGCCAAAATCTGAGAGACTGTTATCTGAAAGCAGTGTGAAAAAAATAAAAAAACTTAATTTTTTTAGTACGCTTCAAAAGTATTTCGGTAAAATTATTATTTCAAATGAAGAAAGTATCAGAAAAGAAGAAATGTATTGGAGAATTGTTAGACCAAATACAGACAGTGATGTAGGACCTTTACATGCCGACAAATGGTTTTGGGATTTAAATCCTTGGAAAGCACCAAAAAACTCATATAGGCTTAAAATTTGGATACCAATTGTTAATGAGTCAAAAAAATGTGGTTTAGTATATTTGCCAATGTCACATAAAAAAAATATAAAATATAAATTTTTAAAAATTAATGGCAAAAAAAAACCTATAGAACCTAAAATAAGTGACAAAGTAAAATTAAAAAGTTTTAATGTAAAACCTGGCAATGCCGTCATCTTTCATGACAATTTACTTCATGGTGGTGAAATAGGAAAAAGCAAAACAAGAGTTAGTATAGAATTTACAATGTATATTAAAAAGGCCAATTAATAATGGGACTGATCTTAAACGCTATAGATTTGATATTGATCGAAAAAAAAAAACATAACCTAAATTTTAGTAATAAAAATATTCTAATTATGGGGTATCAAGATATTTATTTTACAAAAGAACATCTAAATAAACTTTTTAAATTTCACAGCGTGGAAAATAAGTTTGTAAAAAATTCAACTGAGGAAAATATTAACCTTAAGGATTTATTTATGGATATAGGATTTAAAGAAATTGATATACTAGATAACTCCGATTATGAAGGAGCAAATATTTTAGTTAATATGAATAACTTGCAAAATGATTTTTCTCTACTGAAAAAGTATGATTTTATTTTTGATTGGGGTACAATCGAACATGTTTATAATATTCCAAATTATTTAAATAATATTTTTAATTTTTTAAAGAAAGATGGGTACTACTACGGTGTAACACCTATGAGCGGGTGGGTTGAGCATGGATTTTACCAATTCTCTCCAGTGTTCTTCAGAGACGCATTTAAGCACAACTGGGAAACTATTTTTTTAAAAATTTTAAATTTTAAACAAAATTCTCCAACAGGAAATTGGTATATACTTTCATATGATTATTCTACAATGCATCAATACGCAATGGGTGGATTTGACAATCAATTATACCAAAATTACTTTCTTTTCAAAAAAATAAATTCCAAAAAGATTGATTTTGACATCCAACAGTCCCATTTCAAAAATAGATGGGATAATAAAGAGGTTAGCAATAAAATTAATAATGCCAAAAAAAAAGATATTTTTAAAAAAGGAATCAAACAAAAACTTAAAGATAAATTTGTAGATATTCTAAATCGCTTATTTAAATTATTTGGATATAAATTAAACATAAAAAATATTAAAAAAAAACAAAAAGAATTTGATAGTATTTTAAAAAATTATTTAGAACTAAAAATTAACTCATACGATAAAATAGATATAAATGAAAAATAGTTTTTCTTATTTATAATATTTTATTTTTAAAATTATTATGAAAATATTTATTACTGGTGGGTGTGGTTATAAAGGTTCACTTCTAATAAAACGTTTATTAAAGTTGAACTATAAAATAACTAACTATGATACTAGATGGTTCGGCAATTTTTTGCCAAAGCACAAAAATTTAAAAAATATTAAAGGAGATATAAGAAATTTAGAAAATATTAATTTAAAAAAATTTAATGCAGTGATACATTTAGCTTCAGTATCGAATGATCCTTGCAGCGATCTTAATCCTAAATTATCTTGGGAGATTGGCCCTCTAGCATCTATGAAGCTTATAGAAAAAGCAATAAATGATGGAGTAAAAAAATTTATATATGCTTCCTCTGGAAGTGTTTACGGCATAAAGAAAGAAAAAAATGTTACTGAGGAATTATCTTTAAAACCAATTTCAGATTATAATAAAACTAAAATGACCACAGAAAGAGTCCTTTTGAGTTATAAAAATAAAATTGATTTAGTTATTATAAGGCCAGCTACGGTTTGTGGTTTGTCTCCAAGAATGAGATTTGATTTAAGTGTTAATGTCTTAACAATAAATGCTTTGCAAAAAAAATTAATTACAGTTTTTGGGGGTAATCAGGTAAGACCAAATATTCACATTGATGATTTAATTGATTTATATATTTTTTTTTTGAAAAATAACAAGGTTGGTATTTATAATGCTGGTTTTGAAAATATAAAAATTTTAGACATTGCAAAAATAATTCAAAAAAAAACAAAGTGCAAAATAAAGATTTTAAAATCAAATGATCCACGATCATACAGGCTTTCTTCAAAAAAACTTTTAAAAATTGGCTACAAACCTAAAAAAACTGTAGATAATGCAATTAATGAAATTATTTATTCATATAACAATGGTTTTATAAAAAATAACCTATCTAATAATAATTTAAAATGGATGATATTAAAAAAATTTCAATAGTAAAATGAAATCACTGGTAATTGGTTCAAATTCTTTTTCTGGTTCATATTATGTTGATTATTTATTAAATAAAAAACATAATGTTATAGGTGTCAGTAGATCTAAAGAAGTTAAAAACGTTTATTTGAAATATAAAAATAATAGATATATTAGAAACTTTAAATATTACAAAATTGATTTAAATAAAAATTTAATTAAGCTTTTTAATATAATTAAAAAATTTAGACCTGATTATATTATAAACTTTTCTTCGCAAGGCATGGTCGCAGAAAGTTGGAGAAATCCTCAGGATTGGTATAATACAAATACTCTCTCTACCATAAAACTTCATGATTTTTTAAGAAAACAAAAATTTTTAAAAAGGTATATACATTTTGGGACACCAGAGGTCTATGGTAGCACAAAAGTAAATCATAGAGAGAGTGACAAATTTAACCCTAGCACACCTTATGCAATTTCTAGAGCTGCTGCTGATTTAAGTCTTATCAGTTTTGGAAAATTTTATAAATTTCCTTTCATAATAACTCGAGCTTCAAATGTATACGGTCCAGGTCAACAACTATACAGAATTATTCCTATTGTAATATTAAATACTTTAGAAAATAAAAAGATTAAACTTCATGGAGGTGGTTTTTCAAAAAGATCATTTATTCATATGGACGATGTTTCATCTGCAACATATAAAATTATGCTTCGTGGAAAGCTATATAATACTTATCATATTTCAACAAAAAAAATAATATCAATCAAAGATTTGACAAATAAAATAATTTTAAAATTAAAAGGTAGTAGAAAGTTGATTAAAAATACAAAAGATAGGTTAGGTAAAGATAAAATTTATTTTATGAACTCAAATAAATTAAGAAAATTAAATTGGAGAGATAAAATTTCATTGGACAAGGGTATAGATGAAACTATCACTTGGATTAAAAAAAATTACAGTTTTTTGAAAAAAGAAAAAAGAATTTATGTACACAAAAAGTAAAAAATTAATTATAAATAAATTAAAAAAAAATGCCTATCAAATTAGAAGAAATATTTTAATTACCTCTCATAAAAAAAAAATATCTCATTTGGCATCCAGCTTATCTTGTGTAGATATAATTAACTTTATTTATTTTAATTTTATTTTAAGAAAAAAAAATATTTTCATATTGAGCAAAGGACATGCGGCCTCTGCTCTTTATCATATATTAAATTTTTATGGATTGTTAAGCAATAAAATTTTAGATACTTACAACGAAGACTCATCAGTATTAGCCGAACATCCACCTGCATCAAAAATAATAAAAAATATTACATGTGCAACAGGCTCATTGGGTCATGGTTTATCAATAGGATTAGGTTATGCATTGTCTAATAAGATTAAAAAAAAAGAAAATTATACTTTTGTGACAATTAGTGATGGAGAGTGCAATGAAGGTTCAGTTTGGGAAGCCGCTCTGTTTGCTTCAAAAAATAAACTAAATAAATTAATAGTATTTTTAGATTATAATAAATGGCAAGCTACAGGAAAATCAGAAAATATTATGTCTTTAAATCCTCTTAAAAGTAAGTGGAAGTCGTTTGGTTGGATTGTTCACAGAATAAATGGTCACAAATATGATCAAATGTATGATGTTATCAAATACATTAATTCAAATGACCAAAAACCAAAAATATTTATTTGTGATACCATAAAAGGTAAAGGTGTATCATTTATGGAAAATGATAATAATTGGCATTATAAAGTTCCAAACATAAATGAGTTAAACAATGCAATTAAACTATTAAAATGAGAAATCAATTTTCTAGGACTTTATATACGATTATAAAAAAAAATCCTAAGGTAGTCCTGCTTAGTGGAGATATCGGAAATAAATTATTTGATAAAATAAAAATAATTAATAACGGTAAAAATTTTATAAATTGTGGTGTTGCTGAACAAAATATGGTTAGTATGGCAGCAGGTATGGGTTTAAATGGCCTTAAACCGATAGTTTACACTATAACACCTTTTTTAATTTATAGAGCTTTTGAACAGATAAAAATTGATATTTGTTATAATTCCTCGCCAGTTATACTTGTTGGAACTGGTTCAGGGTTTTCTTATTCTCACCTTGGTACAACACATCATAGTTTAGAAGATATAACTTTAATTAAGTCACTGCCAGATATAAATATTTATACCCCTTGCGATACAAGAGAGGTTGAATTCTGTTTAAAAGAAGCAATGAAATCAAAAAAACCATCATACATAAGGCTTGGTAAAAAAGGAGAACCATTAATACACAAAAAAAATATTAAATTTATTGCAGGAAAAAGTACAATTTTACAAAAAGGTAAAGATTTAATTTTTTTTGTATATGGTCCTATAATAAAAGAGGCTATAAAAGCTGCATATTTCTTAAAAGATAGATTTAATTTGTCATCAACAATTATAAGTTGCAAATCTCTTGAACCATTTGATTTCTCAAAATTAAATAAAATTAATAGATATAAACTAGTATTAACGTTAGAAGAACATGTAAACGTTGGAGGCTTATCTGAAATTATAAACAACTTTTTATTAAATAAAAAAAATATAGGAAAAGTAATTAATTTTAATATAAAAAAAAATTTTTTTCATAAAATTGGATCACAAGAATATTTGAGAAAAAGTGCAAAAATAGACTCGTATAATATAGTAAAAAAAATTAAAGAAAATATTAATGTCAAATAAATATACTATTGTTTTAGATATCGGCGCAAGATATGGAATTCATCCAAGTTGGAAAAAAATTGAGTCGAATTTAGATTTTAAATTCTTATTGTTTGAACCTGATCCTAGCGAATATAAGAGATTAAAAAAAAAATATATTAAGAGAAAAAACTTAAATATTTTTAATATTGCATTAGGCGATAAAGTTCAAAAAAATAAGTTATATATATCTCAACATAAAGCTTTAAGCTCGATATATACTAGAAAAAATAATAATCCTTTATTAAAAAACTCTAAAAATAATAAGGTAATTAAATCAATAACCATAGAAGTAGAGACGTTAGATAAATTTTGTGAAAAAAAAAAAATTAAACCACACTTTCTCAAATTAGATGTCGAGGGGTATGAATATAATATATTAAAAGGTGGTAAAAAATCTCTAAATAATTTAATAGGTATTAGGTCAGAGGTATCATTTGAAAAAATATTTAATTCAAAAGACGAAGGTGATTTTTCTCAAATTCATGAACTTTTGTTAAAAAATGATTTTATATTATTAAATCTTGATTATAATGGACAAGGTTTTCATTTTAGTAAATTTGTATCACAAAATCAAAAATATGGAATATTACAAACAACTGATGCAGTTTGGATAAAAAATCCAAATAAAATTGATTTATATTATAACTCGGAAGAGTCACTTTTAAGAATTTCTCTATTTTTATTTTTGAATAATGCCCCAGATTTAGCAATTTATTTCTTAAATATTTTTTCTAAAAAGAAAAAAAAAAAACTTTATAAAAATAAGCTGTTTTTAGAAGTAGTTAAGCATTGTGCAACACATTTCCAATCGCTAAAACATTCACCAGGCATAAATCAAAAAGAAATTAAAAAAATATTCAAAAAATTTTTTGGTATTAATTATCCAGAAAATGAAAAATTTAATGAGTCAATATTCTATAATCCATAATATAAAAACTTCATATAATTAATGCGTATTGGTATTGATTTAGATAATACTATTATTGATTATAATTATAGCTTTTATTATGCTGCACTCAAAGAAAACTTAATTAATTCAAAAGGACCAAAAAATAAAATTAAAATCAAAAGATTTATTAATTCAAAATTTGGACAAAACAAATGGACAGAACTTCAAGGAAAAGTCTATGGAAATTATATATTAGCAGCCAAAAGATACAAGTACTTTACCAAATTTTTAGATTATATAAATTCAAAAAAAATTAGTGTTTATATAATAAGTCATAAAACAAAATATCCTTATTTGGGGAAAAAAATCAATTTACATAATTCTGCAAAACTTTGGATCGCAAAAAATTTAAAGAATAAGATTGATCAAAAAAATATCTATTTTGAAAATTCAATTGAAAGTAAAATAGAAAGAATAAAGAAACTTAAATTAGATTTTTTTATAGATGATTTAGAAAAAGTGTTAAATCATAAAAAATTTCCTAAGGATTGTAAAAAAATTTTGTTTGGATTAAACAAAGATAAAAAAATTATAAGTTTTCTTAATTGGAAACTAATTGAATATTATTTCAAAAAAAATTACATAGATAACCAAATATATTTTTTCTATTCAGAAATAAAAAAAAAATTTAAAACCAATTTTGAGTACAAAGAAATAAATCATAAAGGTAACCAAAAAATTTTCATAATTGAAAACTACAGAACAAAATTTATTTTGAAAATTTATCTGAAAACAAAAGATTCTATGAGTAGATTTAATAAAGAACTTTATTTTTATAGATTTATGAAATTAAACAAAAACAAATCGACTCCAAAATTAATATATTTCAATAAAAATAAATATTATTTAATCATAGAAAATATAAAAACAAAAAAAAAATTAGAGTTAAGTTCTAAAATAAAATTTGTGATAAGTTTTTTAAGTGAAATAAATAACTACAGGTTAGAGAAATATAAGTATAGAGCTTCCGAAAGTTCTAATAATATTAAAAAATATATAGATTTATGTAATAAAAAATTCGAAGAACTTAAAAGAACTAACTTTTATATCGAAAACAAAAAATTATACTTAAGTATTAATAAATTATGGAAGTACAAAATTTGTCCAAATTTGATCAAAGATTATTCCGATAGTTATAATTTACATCCTTATAATTTTAATTGTTTGTCCCCATCAGACTTAAGTTTTAAAAATATACTGTTTAATAGCAATAAAGCAATTTTTATAGATTTTGAACATGCTGGCAAAGATGATCCTGTTAAATTAATAAACGATTTCATTATCCAGCCTAGAAATAAAATCCCATTAAAATATTATGACACAATATCTAAAAATATGTCTGAGATATTTGATGAAACTGGTGTATTAAAAACAAGAGTTTTTATGTTTAGAAACTATTTTTTAATTCGTTGGATATTTATAATACTTAATATCTATCTTAAAAAAAATTTGAAAAGAAAAATTTTTTCAAATAATAATTTAGACTTTAAAAAAGAAAAAAAATTAAAAACAAAACTCGTTAAACAAATATTGAGTAAATTAAAATGAATAAAAAGTATTTTGATTTAATGTCTGTTTTGCATAAATCTACAAAAAGAGATTATTTAGCAAGAGTAAATGATAAAAAATTTCCTAAATATAAAGCTGCAACTTTAGCAAAAAAATACGATTATGATTATTGGGATGGTGACAGAAGAATAAATTATGGTGGTTATCATTATAGACCTGGTTACTGGACACCAATTGCAGAAAAGATGATAAAAAAATACAAGCTTAATAATAAAAGTAAAGTTTTAGACATTGGTTGTGGCAAAGGATTTTTGCTTTATGAAATAAAAAAACTACTGAATTCAAATACAATGTTTGGTGTTGATATCTCAAAATATGCCATTAAAAATTCTCATGAAGGGATCAAATCTGATCTTAAATTATCATCATCTACAAAATTACCGTTTGGCGATAATTATTTCGATTTTGTTTATTCAATAAATACATTTCATAATCTACATATTTACGATCTTGAGAAGTCTATATTAGAATTAAATAGAGTTTCCAAAAGAAATAAATATATTTGTGTAGAATCGTATAGAAACGAGAAGGAAAAATCCAATTTATTATATTGGCAAGTAACTTGTGAAACTTTTTTTAATCCTAAAGAGTGGGAGTGGTTCTTCAAAAAAAATAATTATGATGGTAACTATTCTTTTATATATTTTGAGTAAAAAATGAAAATTAATTTAAAAAAAATGAAAGCTGCCATATTAACTAAATCAAAAAAAGCATTAGTAGTTGACGAAATATTAATGCCTAACAAGTTAAAATTTGGTCAAGTTCTAGTAAAAATTATTTATACTGGTATTTGTGGGTCACAAATTGGTGAAATAAATGCTATTAAAGGTCCAGATAAATATCTGCCACATTTACTAGGACATGAAGCTGTAGGGAAAGTCATTAGTGTTGGAGAAGGAGTAAAAAAAGTCATTAAAAACGATAAAGTAATACTCCATTGGATTAAATCAGAAGGTTTAGATGCTGATGCACCAGTATATAAATGGAAAAATAAAAAATTAAATTCTGGAAAAATTACAACATTCTCTGAATACTCTATTTGTCCAGAGAATAGATGTACAATTATTCCAAAAAATTTGACTTACATAGACTCGGTAATGTTTGGATGTGCAATACCAACTTCATTTGGCATATTTGACAACATAATAAATTTAAAAATTGGAAATTCTGTAACTGTTATTGGCTGTGGCGGGGTAGGAATAAATATTATTAAGGCAGCAAAACTTAATGGAGCATACCCAGTTATTGGCATAGACATAAAAAAAAATAAATTAAATTTTGTTAAAAATAATGGAGCTGATTTTGTTTATGAAATATCAAAAAAAAACAGTTTAAAAAAAATTTTTGATCAAATAAAAATGAACTTTCCACTTGATTACATAATAGAAAATACTGGAAATACTAAAGTTATTAGTAATTCTTACAAATATATGGAAAAAAAATCAACTTTAGTACTTGTTGGGGTCCCAAATTATAAAAAAAATATAAATATACATAGTTTGGATTTCCATTTTGGAAAAAAAATTGTTGGAGTTGAGGGGGGGAATGTTAATCCAGAAAAGGATTTTAATAGGTATGCAAGTTACTTTAAAAGAAAAAAATTTTATCCTAAAAAATTTGTTTCAAAAATATTTAAATTAAAAGATATAAATAAAGCAATTAAATTAATCACTTCAAACAAAATTTTAGGAAGAATAATTCTTAAATGTTAAGCACAAAAAAAAATTATCTCATTAAATTATTTTTTTTGTTCATTATTTTATTAGGTATTAATTATTATTTAAAAAGTATCTCTTTTGAAAAAGAAGGGAAAATAAATAAATTTCTTAAAGTAAACGATCAAATTATTGAAATTGATTATTTAAAAAATTGGGAAAAAAAATTTCTTCAAGTTAACAAGTTTGCAAATATTGATAATATTTCATCAAGACTCAATACAAAGACAGAAAATATATTTTTTGATTTAAATAACAATAAAATTTTTATAAAAAACTATGATGATAAATTTAATGAACTTATTAATTTAAATTTTATTGAGTATGAAGCCAATATAAAATCAGATAAAATTAAATTTATTTCCTTTTTAATTTTTTTATTTTTTATTATTTACAAAAAACTGTTTCAACTTATCAACAATTATTTTAAGTGGATTTTCAATTTTTTTAAAAATAAGAGCTATCAATTGATATTTGTTTTAATTATTTATTTAGTTTTTTTTTATATTTCAAAAACTTATTTCTTTAGATCTTTTAGTGAAATTATTCCTTATGATGAAGTTGTTTATCTAAACTCGGGTAGAAATTTAATAGATAATATTGAAATTTGGCCTTACTCTAGAGGTCCACTTATATCTTTCCTGTACGGTTTTTATTATTTAATTTCTAAAATATTTTTAGATATTAATTGGATAAAATTTGTAACCACAGTTTCAACAATTTTAAACTTTTCTTTAATTTTTTTTACCAGTTATTTAATATTTAAAAAAATTACAAATATTTTAAATATAAATTCTAACCTAGCATTAGTTTTTTTAATTTTCTCTTTACCTTTTTTCCCCCTTTATCCTTTAGTAAACCCAGGTCATGTACTTTTCACAGTATTTGCTGCATTAACATTTTATTTTGCATTAGAATACTATTTTAATAATCTAAAAAATAATTACTTACTTTTTACATATTCAATATTTCTAGGTTTAACGGGATTATGTAGACCCGACTCTTATATTCTGTTTCCAGTAAATTTACTTTTTTTAGTTTATTTTTTAATAAAAAAACAAAATAATTTCTCAAAATCTTTTATCTTTAAGAAAATAATAATTTTTACATTACCCTTCATAATCTTAGTGAATGGATATATGTTAATTCAAAAAAAACTTACCGGTTCTGTTGCTTCCAGTGGATCTATGCATAAGCTATATTTAGCTTTTGAAGCATCAGAATATTTAATGTTATCAGAAGAAGAAAAAAGACTTCCCTATATACATTGGCAAAACATTTCAAAAAAAAGAACAGATGAGCTGTATGGTAGTAGAGAAGATAATAATTCCAATGTTTTTAGGGCAATTTCAAATAATCCAAAAGCTTATATCAAAAGACAAATTCAAACATTCAAAATGTTTTTTTCATCAGCTGCAGAAGCATTTACGTTTAATGATAAAAGCAAGGTATACTTGTTATTAATTTATGGTTCCATTGGGATATTTTTTCTTATAAAAAAAAAAATAGATTTAGCAGTAATAAGTATTTTATGGCTTTCACATTTAGCTCTATATTTTTTTACATTAATATATGCTGCATACTTATGGTTTGATTATTTTATATTTGTAATCTTTGTTTTTTTAGGAATTTATTATTCTAATAATATTAATATAAAAATTTCCTTAATTTTAAATTCATTTTTAATATTCTATTCATTATATTTCGAATTATATATTATATCGTTAGCCGCTATTGGTTTCTTCTTATATTCAATTGTTAAAAGTAATTATTTAAAACAGACAATAATATTTTTATCGTGCATTTTGTTTGTTTTTTCAATATGGAATAATCGTTTTAATGTTCATGAAAAAAAAGATAATTCATATGCAAATGAAATTGAAGAAACTGTAAATTTCTTATCAAAAAATACAAATAATAATTTATATACTTATACTCACTTAATTCCATCAGCTTCCAAAAAAAACTATTTTATTTTTGACCCAAGCATTAATGATAAAAATTATTTAGATTTAAAAGAATACTTCATAATAAATAAGATTGATTTTATAGTTATTGATAAAGACTTTAACTCACAAAATCCTTATTATTTAAAGGAAAAATTTCAAAAACTTATTGATGAAAAGAATTTATTATTAGTTTTTAAATCTTTAAATAGTAATATAAAGGTTTATAAACTCAAAATTTAGCATTTATCATGAAAAATAAAATTTTACATAGTTTTTGGGACTTCAATATTAACCCAATTTCTTACGACATTATCTGGTTCCTTTGTGCGGTTGATCATTATGCTATTAATAATAGCTATGACGGCTTTAAAATACATTTTATACCAGAAGTAGATGAGCCGAATAGGAAGTATCCAGAACAATTTGATAAAATTATAGATTTAGAATCAAGAAGATTTAGAAAAAGAAATATA
>MDSZ01223713.1_pt1 | contig 33518 bp, 20 predicted proteins | sample 811201 | NCBI WGS metagenome assembly MDSZ01 (sample SAMN05326647, study PRJNA326480) | marine metagenome | isolation source: seawater | place: Indian Ocean: North | collected 2010 | reverse complement strand
GATACTCCCGATTTCGTAGACGTGGTCTCTGCAAGTGAAGTTCCTGATACGAATGGCTGGCCAAAGCCCACAGGAGGGCTGCCAGTTTCAGACCCGGCAGATTTCGATGGAGATGGGCGGGTCGATGATTTCGAGGCTGCATTTGCTAAGAGCGACTCTGACGCCGAGGAACCATTCGAAGAAAAACCAAAGTCCAGAGAAGAAACTACGCTCCCTCCAGCTCCAGGCGATCTTCCCATTCCCACTATCAATTCCACTCCGGTACCCAAAGTCCCGGAAGAATCACACGAGCCTACTCCTATCCCTCCCGCACCTGCAGGACTTGCAGATCCTGTCCCACTTCCACTTCCTTTTGAAGAGGAGGAAACCCAAACATTCTGGCCTTGGCATCAGCAGGAAGAGTGGCCAACTACAGATATAATCAAGCAACTTCAATCAGCAATTAGGGCTGCAAAGGAGCAGAATATGGCGGAAGCCACCGTCCTATTGGATGGGGTCGGCCCCCATCTTGGGAATCGCTCTTCATTGGTTTATTCTGTGGGTAGGCTGTTGATGTCCATAGGTAGAGGCAGGGAAGCAATTAGGATGGTGGAAACTGCCAGTAGAATCTACCCGGAGGACCCGGATATAGCAAAGGCACGTGAGAAACTTAGTTCTTAACCGGAGAGCGACTACAGCAGTTCCGATGCGGCGAAGCCAACCCCAGAGAAACCGCCCTAGGAGGGCCACTTCCTCTATCAATATCGACGAGGGACTAGTCCTGAGGCCCGCTTCAATGGCCCATGCTGCGGAAATCATCGAGGCCTTCGAAGAGACATGGCCCGATGTGATTCGAGCAATGCCCTGGATAAATCCTGACAAGGATGTAAACCCACAGATTGAGGACTTTTTAGAAGACACAGAAAGCAAGGGAAGAGCAGGAATACTCCACCATTGGACAATGGTTAGGCCATGGGACGGTTACATCCTTGGTCTCGTCGGTTTCGACCGAGTCACTAGATCGGACGAAGCAGTTTGGAACCTTGGATACTGGGTAAGGAGCTCTGAACAACAGCATGGAGTCGCCCGTAAGAGCATAGACGCAGTGCTTCGATGGCTTGGACAAGTCGACAAAGTGACAGTAGAACTCAAGGTTGATCCGAACAATTTGCCTGGCAGAAACACAGTATTGCGTGCAGTTAGGAACTGGGGCGGGCAGAGGTGTGTATCCGGAGACGCGGCAATCACTGTAGCGGGTATTCGGACCCTCCATGAGTGCCACATTATCCAGGTCGGGCCCGGGCTGGGCCCTACTTGAGGAAGATTGCTAGTCGACCCATTCAATAAACACGCCTCGACTGGATATTCTGCCCCAAAGGGCAGTAGTGACCCCATGCCTCCCGCAAAACCACGCCAAAGTCTCCCAGATGCAGACCCAGAGGAAACGGACGAGTGGCTGGAGGCACTTCGTTCTGTGGTCTCTTATCAGGGAGCAGAAAGGGCTAGGCTACTTCTACAAGAACTGATGTCTGAGGCCAGTGCTCTGGATATTCCAATTAGGCCACCGTCGAGGACCCCCTATCTCAATTCTATATCTCTTGAACAGCAACCTCCGTACCCTGGAAACCTAATACTGGAGGGCTCTATTCAGAACTCAATTCTATGGAATGCGGCATTGATGGTGTCCGATGCAAATAGAAGAATGGATGGGATAGGCGGCCACATTTCCACGTATGCATCAAGCTCCACTCTTTACGAGGTGGGATTCAATCATATCTTCAAGGGGAAGAAGCACAACGGAATCGGAGATGCAGTCTATGTCCAGGGTCATGCCAGTCCCGGAATTTATGCTAGGGCATTCTTAGAGGGACGGATTTCCAGGGATCAAATTTCAAACTTCAGAAAGGAAGCCTTCGAAGACGGGCTTTCATCGTATCCACATCCTAGACTGATGAGCGATTTCTGGGAGTATCCTACCGTTTCTATGGGACTTGGACCCCTAGGGGCAGTAATGCAGGCCAGATTTTGGAAGTATCTTCATCAAAGGGGTCTAGCCGATACTTCCGATAGTCGGGTATTCGCATTCCTAGGGGATGGAGAGATGGATGAGCCCGAGTCTATAGCATCTATAGCCGTCGCCGGACGAGAGAATCTAGACAACTTAGTTGTAGTCGTCAACTGCAATCTTCAGCGTCTAGACGGACCTGTACGAGGAAACTCGAATATCATTCAGGAACTTGAAGGACTTTACAGAGGCGCAGGATGGACAGTAATCAAGGTGATTTGGGGTTCTGGATGGGACAGCATCCTGCAGAGCCCATCGGCAGGACCTCTCCTTTCTAGATTTGAGGAGATAGCAGATGGAGACTGGCAACGTCTCAGTACACTGCCTGCCGCCGAATTCAGAACTGAGTTGTTCACGGGCAGCGAATCTTTGGAAGAACTGGGACGGTCTCTTTCGGATGAGGAAATTGAGGGATTAACCAGAGGGGGGCATGATCCACTAAAGGTATACGCTGCATACGAAGCGGCACTAAATGCGAAAGGACCTGCAGTAATTCTTGCACACACTGTCAAGGGGTGGGGAATTGACTCCTTCGAGGGAAGAAACTCAACCCATCAGAAGAAGAAGATGGATATTGACGATATCATAGCCTATAGAGACGCGCTCAATCTGCCAATTGACGAATCTAGGCTACAGGAAGATCCATTCTATGAATTGGATGAAGACTCAGAGGAGATGGGATATTTGCATGAGAGGAGGCAGGAACTGGGAGGCCATCTTCCTTCTAGAGATCCACTAAATATCAACATCGAACTACCAGGAGAAGATGCCTATTCATCCTTCGATCAAGGAACGCCAGAGGGACAAGAGGTCTCCACAACAATGGCCTTCGTTAGACTTCTGAGGAACTTGCTGAAATCCGAAATAGGCGAAAACGTGGTCCCCATCATTCCCGATGAGGGCAGAACTTTTGGCATGGACCCACTATTCAGTGAGTTCGAGATTTTTGCCTCGAAAGGGCAGAAGTATACTCCCGTGGATCACACAATGCTGTTGAGGTACAAGGAGTCAGAATCAGGCCAGGTTCTCCAAGAGGGAATTTCCGAGGCCGGAGCAATAGCCTCATGGATTGCTAGTGCCACATCATACTCGCATTCCAGAGTTCCAACTATGCCCTTCTATACGTTCTACTCAATGTTCGGATTCCAGCGGGTAGGAGACCAGATTTGGAGCGCGGCGGATGCGAGAGCCCGGGGATTCCTAATGGGCGCCACTGCTGGGAGGACCACTCTGAACGGAGAGGGGCTACAGCACCAGGATGGGCATAGCCTACTGATGGCATCAACAGTCCCCCACTGCCGAGCATGGGATCCTGCCTTCGCCTACGAACTGTCTACAATAATCAGGCATGGGATGGACGAAATGTGGTCACAGAACCTGGATGTTTTCCACTATGTTATGCTGTATAATGAGAACCAGCAACAGAGGGCCAAACCCGATGGTTCCGACGAGGGGATAGTTAGGGGGGCATACCTTCTACAGGATTTGGGAGACGGAGAACCCAAGGTAAGGTTGCTAGGATCTGGTCCAATTCTGAAGTACGTTCTCGAGGCCTCCTCAATCTTGGAAAAAGAACATGGAATCTGCTCCGAGGTCTGGTCTGTGACCTCATACGGGGAACTGAGGAGAAAGGGTCTGGAGTCCGAGAGGCTCACTCGCTTGGATCCAGGAAAAAGTGTGAAGCCGTATGTCTCCGAATGCTTTGGTGACAACCTGCCTACTGTGGCGACTTCCGACTATATCGCGGCTGTTCCTGAAATGATTCAGCGCTGGGTCGGTGGACGATATGTGGTCCTCGGAACTGATGGATTTGGTAGGTCGGACTCAAGGGAAGCCCTTCGATCATTCTTCGAGATTGACACAAGCAGCATTGTACTTGCTGCCTTATCTGCACTAGAACAAGACGGCAAAGTCCCAGATGGAACAGTTCAGAAGTCAGCAAAGGAAATGGGCTTATCCCTGGAAAGAATCGACAAGACAGAGTGATCAAATGGGCAGAGTTCGAAACTGGGCCCGATTTACCATTAGGTGGATTCCTTGGATGGCCTCTGGAGCAGCTGTAGCATTCAGACGCCTGCCAGAGAGCTCACAGGCAGACATCAAAGAGGTGGCGAAGGAACCGGGTAAATGGGGCCAAGCAATAGAGAAGGCTTGGGACTCTTCCAAGATCGGGTCTGAGCATTTCAAGGAGACTTCCGGCACACTCGCGAGGATATTGATTGGGCGGAAGGTCAGCAAGAGAGAAAAGGTCGATGCAAGAAAAGATCTCGCAGCACTGAGTGTAATTGTCCCTCCCCTGAGGGTTTTCATGATACCTGGAAGCCAGGTCCTACTAGGGATTATGGCAAGGGTAACTCCTTGGAGGCTGATCCCAGATGACTGGATACCAATTGGAGCATTGAAGACCACTCGCGACTCGCCAGACCATTCACTGGACCAAGAGAGCCACCTAGTCCGGCGCTTGATCAAAAAGTAACTATTCCACCATTGTGATGTTCGCCAAGAAATAATTGAACTTCAGAGCATCTCCCACGCTAATCCAATCGGGGGTTGTCCCTCCATGGGAATCGTATCTATGCCCTGGGATTAGCCTCCAATTCTGATCGATATCGCTTAGGAGCTCCTTTGCTCTAATCAGACTCCTTTGCATTGCCTTTGGATCGCCTCCCGGCAAGTCAACCCTGCCAGCGCTTCTGACGAATAACAAATCTCCAGCATGGTAGACTCCATGCCCATGGATGGTGACATGGCCAGGGGCATGGCCCGGAGAGTGTGTAATCCCTAGATTGATGGCGCCAGCAGACCATCCAACAGTCTCATCTGGCAAGCAATCCCAAGTCCTTGTGAAATCGATTTTCCTGAAGACTACATGGCCAAGTAGGCTAGGGACCCTTGCCTCTTCATGTCCCCAGACTTCTAATTCTGGGAATCTCTTAATCATCCCGGGAAATCCAGCAGCGTGGTCTCTATGCGTATGAGTGTATAGGAGATGAGTGGGCTCCAAACCCTCCTCCTCAAGCTTCTGAGTCCACTTTCCTGCATCGAACGGGTCTATTATTGCAACAACACCATTTGACCTGTCGATGAATGCTGTATTCATGTTCATCAAGTTCCCCATTTGAGTTACCCAGACTTCCACGCCGTCTTCCCATACAGAAATATGGAACTCGCCATCAGACAGCATAGACGTTTCGAGAGGGCCCCCAATCAAAGTCCTAGTGCATGGAATAATCGACAGTCGTCGAATGAGGGGGATGGTTCAAATCGAGGTGGCCCGCCGTGAGTTTGTGGCACGAATGCCCGCTTCACAGACCCTGCTAGGTGGGCCCTCGCCTTGCCTACTGCTTATGCAGGGAGCTTAACGCTCCCGAAAAGCCAAATGGGAGTGAAGAGATGAATTACGACCCTCAAGAGATTGAGGCCAGATGGCAGAGGAATTGGGCCCTTTCGGGATCTTTTGAGGTCGAGATCGACAGCACCAAACCAAAATTCTACTGCCTTGAGATGTTCCCATATCCCTCTGGTCACATGCACATGGGGCACGTCAGAAACTATTCGATCGGCGATGCAATGGCTCGTTTCCAGCGCTTAATGGGAAAGAACGTCCTATACCCAATGGGATACGACTCATTTGGAATGCCTGCAGAGAACGCCGCAAAGAAGGATGGAGGCCATCCCCACGAAGTTACGCATAGCAACATTTCCAGCATCCGCTCAGATCAGGAGAGAATGGGTTACTCATACGACTGGCGGCGCTTCTTGGCTACTTCTGACGTTGAGTACTATAGGTGGAACCAAGAGATGTTCCTAATTATGAACGAGCGTGGACTAGTGGAAAGAAGACTTGCCCCAGTTAACTGGTGTACCGATTGCGACACAGTTCTTGCCAACGAGCAGGTAAAGAACAACCGTTGTTGGAGATGCGGGCTTGAGGTGGTTCAGAGGGACATGGCCCAGTGGTTCTTGCGAATGACCGAGTACTCCGATGAGCTCCTAGACGAACTTGACCACATTTCATTCCCCGAGAATGTCAAGGCCATGCAGAGAAATTGGATCGGGCGGTCTCATGGAGCCCACATCAATTTTCAAATATCCGGATCAGACTCTGTAATCGGTGCCTTCACAACACGTCCAGACACCATCTTCGGAGTTACCTTCGTCACACTTTCTCCCGAGCATCCACTTTGCGAGGAGATTTGCGAGGGTACCGAGTGGGAGGATGGTTGGAGGGAACTCAGAGACGAATGCGCAAAGATGTCCGAGTTCGAGAGAATCAACTTGCTTAAGGAGAAGAAGGGGGTCTTCCTAGGTCGAATGGCAGTAAACCCGATGAATGGGGAAGAGGTCCCAATTTATGCTGGAAACTTCGTGGTCGCAACATACGGAACGGGGGCTGTGATGGGCGTCCCTGGTCACGACCAGCGCGACTTTGACTTTGCAAAGGCGTATGGACTGGAAATTAGGAGAGTTCTGATTCAGAGAGAAGGAGAAGATCCTAGCTCCCCGCTGAAGGATGCATTCGAAGGATACGGGCCTATGGTAAACTCCTCCAAAGACGGTTTCGATGGACTTTCGGGGGATGTTGCAAAGAGCAGCGTGATCGAAGCACTCGAATCTTCCGGATCAGGTTACGGCAAAGTGGAGTATCGCCTCAAGGATTGGCTTCTGAGTAGGCAGAGGTTCTGGGGGACTCCTATTCCCATGGTCCATTGCGACTCATGTGGGATAGTTCCTGTCCCAAGGGATGATCTCCCAGTTAGACTACCCCTTGACGTGGTCTTCAGTGAGGAACAGAGTGGAAACCCCCTGGCCTCTCATCCAGAGTTCACCGAAGTAACGTGCCCCTCCTGTGGGGGGAACGCCAAGAGAGAAACCGATACCATGGACACATTCTTTGACTCTTCATGGTATTTCATGCGTTTTTGTGATGCAGGAAATGACTCTCTCCCTTACGATAGAAAAAAGGTGGATTATTGGATGGATGGGGGAGTTGATCTCTACATTGGAGGGATTGAACATGCCGTGATGCATCTGCTATACGCCCGCTTCTTTACAAAGTTCACCAGAGATTCGGGACTGAACTCAGTAGGAGAGCCCTTTGGAAGGTTGGTATGTCAAGGGATGCTTAATGCCCCGGCTCCATACTGTGAAAAATGCAATTCCGAGTATCACGTCGATAATTTCGGAGCAGACTGCCCCACTTGCGACTCTCCTCTGTCTTCGCGCTCTGCCAAGATGAGCAAGTCTCTTGGGAATACCGTAAGCCCCGAGGAGATGGTTTCCAAGTATGGTGCTGACACAGTTCGTTTGTTCATCCTTTTCGGAGCCAATCCGGAAGCAGGAATGGATTGGTCAGATAGTGCTCTGGAGGCAAACAATCGCCAGATTTACTCGATAATTGATGCTGTTCAACAGGCATTGTCAGTTGATGGCGGACCATCGGAAATGGATGAATGGCTGATGGCTAAATTGAGGAAAAACCAGACTTCTTGGACGAGAGCAATGTCAAACGTTAGCCTCAGGGAGGGAGTCATGATTAGCCACTTTGAGATGTTGACTGACTGGGCTTGGTACATTCGAAGGGGAGGTTGCGATCCAATTACTGCCAGGAAACTCCTACAGGTTTGGATTCCCATGTTGGCCCCGGCGACACCTCATCTAGCAGAGGAGTTCTGGCATAATTTCGGAGCGGACGGAATGCTTGCAGAGCACATTTTGGCTGCTGCTCCAGATGCCCCCGATAGTGATTCTGTTATGGCTAGGGAGGAATACATCAAGGAACTAATCAACAGTGGCAGGAGCCTAAAGTCTCTCGCCGAAAGACACTCCGAAGGGGAAATCACTCGAGCTGTTATTCAGACCGCTCCTGAGTGGAAGGCTGAAATGGCTAGAGAAGCCATCAGACTAAACCTCGAGGGCTTTGATTTCAAGTCACATGGTCAGTCTCATGTGCAGTCTCTCGAAGTATTCCAGGAAGAGTCGAAGCGGGGTGAGGTTATGCAGACATGGATGGCACTGACGACGGGGAGTAAGAAGAAACGAGGAAGGATACACTCCTGGTCGGACGGAGAGAAGTCTCTCATATCTAGCGGTCTCGATGAGACGGCCGTGATAAAGGAAAACTCCGAGTTCATTTCTTCCTCTCTGGGTGTAGGTTCAATCGAGGTCTACAGAGTGGGGCATGGAGAGGACGTTGGTGGAAAGGCGAGAATTTCATTCCCATTGGAGCCAGGTATAGCATTCTTGTAGGTGCCAAATGAAAAGTCCCCTTGTCCTCTTCGATGATTCTTGCAACAAGTGCAGCCGATGGGCTAGATTTATCCAGAAAAGAGGAGAAAACTCGAATGTCACACTTATCGGGCAGAGTAGCGAACAGGGCCAGAGCCTTCTGGGCTCGATGCCAACCAGATTTTTCGGTGTGGACTCGGTCTTCTTGGTTTCCCCCTCCGGGGAATGGTATGCAAAGAGCTCTGCTATTTGGCGGGTTTTCAGACTTCTTCGATTTCCTTGGCCGTTAGCATCGACTATTGTGTTGGTTCCATGGCCAATTAGGGATGCAATATACGATATCATTGCACGCTTCCGGAACTAGCTCCTCCACTCGGTGGGTTCATGGGGCTCCTTTCTTTGGGCATGCCATTGAGTGAAGACGGGAATGCTAAGCGGCGCCGGGGGCGCCGGAGGCGCCGCCGGAAACCTAGGAACGAAAACACGGTTCCTAAGGAGAACGGCAAGCAGCCTAGGTCTAAGGAAATAGAGAGGGCACTGTCTAGGTTCAGGGTCAATCCACGGCCAATGGGAATTCCAACGGAGATAGACCCTCCTCCAAGTAAGGTGGAAATTAACTGGAAAACTAATGCGGTCCCCAAGTCAATACAGGTCACAGCGGGAAAGATCGCCTGTATACCGGGAGAATTCGGTTTTCTTCCAGAGGACAGGGTTCAGGAGATTGCAGAACAGCTGGAGGGTATGCCGATTTCACTGGAACAGGCACTCTCTCTCAGGGCTGCCCTTAATCAGGAGAAGAGCGTTTACTCCCATTCAAAGCTGATGCGAAGGTCAAATGAGATCAGTAGGCGCTATGACTCGGGAGAGAGCGTGGTTTCCCTGTCAAAGAGGTTTGACGCCCCCCCAGTCAACACCTTCCGCGCAGTTCTTACAGGTAGAGGATGGACAAAAACTAGGATTAAGGACACTCTGAACAAGCACCCATCGAAGCTAAACGAACGAGATAGAGAGCAGTTTGAACTCGCTGAGTCGGTAGACAGGGTGAGTTCGGTAAACCAGACTGAGACCCAAAATGCCGCTGAGATTTTTGAGGAAATTCTTTGCGACCATTTCACTTCTCTTGGGATACGTTTCAGAAAGCAGGAAGATTTGCTAAACGAACAAAAAAGAAGCGAGGGCAGGGCGATCATTACTCCTGATTTGCTACTCTTGGATGATGTTAGGATCAATGGGATCCCTTGCGCCTGGATAGACGCAAAGCATTTCTTTGGTGCTGATCTAAAGTTCCCAAGGAAGAAGACCCAGAAGCAGGTTGACAGATATGTGGCCGAGTATGGGCAGGGAGCAATTGTCTACAGGCACGGTTTTTGTGAAGGTCTGAGACTAAAGGGAGCGGTCAAGCTGGACTCCAGCCCGCTTGACCTGAAGCCCCTTGAGGACTTCCATGAGAATTCAAAGAGGGCCGATGATTAGCCCAATCTTCCCACTTTACTAAACTTAGTTTCCATCCCAAGAGACCTGAGTCTTTCAGCCAGAACTACCAATTCCTCGCCATTATCGTTCAGTTCATTTTGTAGAACCACTACACTCTCTCCCAGCATGCATAGTAATGCAGAAGCCCTTCCTTCGAGACCGCAATTGGAAATCTCCTGTTCGACTATTGAGATTAGATTGCCCCTAGAAACATCTTCGACAAGTCCGCTTTCCCTTGAGAAAGCCTTCGCAGCCCCGATCAGGTCCCCCCATCTGTTCTTGTCCCAGTTACCCGATCCCAGCACGTCCATTGCGCTTCTTCCCGCATCACTGATCTTGATCTTCCACGCATTATCGTCGATGTAGTTTGATGTGTGGGCCCCGGTATCCTTTCTCCAGCACAGAAGAACAGAGTTCCCTTCCGACCAACCCTCAGCTACTCCTGGACCATTTCTCAATAACTCTCCACTAAAGGGAGAACCCGCAGAGATCCTCCTTTCGACTCCTCCAGCCGCCAAGGCCGTAGTGTCCCCAAGTCCACTAGACCTCTTCCTCTCGACAAAATGCGCGATTAGGAAAGACCTTCTCACGCACTCTTCGTTAGGGATTCCCATTGCCCTCTGGAATGCCATTGCTGCGGCAATCGCACCCGACGCCGACATCCCAAATCCTTGGGAGGCTGGAAGACTCATCCTGATATTCAGTTCCCATATCAATTCGGCAGCCTCTGGAATATCAGAAGAGAGAAACTCAAGCACGTCCTCATACATTGATGGATCGTAATCACCATCGAGAAACGACACCGTCAGAGATGCCCCACCATCTTCTCCTCTAGCCACAGCCTCAACACCGTGCTCTAGGCAAATTCCAGAACCAATGCTTCCTTGGAATTCTGGCTCATCAGACTCGTCCTCGACTGTGAAAAGCAGTGTCAGATGGGCTCCGCAATGCCCCCTGCCTAGCCTAGTCGCCATAGCGAATCATCCCGCGAATAGGTAATGAATTGTTGTAATCTCAGAGTGCTGCTCCAAGGTCTTGCTCTAGAGCCCCGAATCTCTCTGCCAATTCCTTGCAAGCCATCTCTAGTGCCACCCTGGGAGTCATTGAGCCATCGGTTTCGAAGTCCAGGATATATTCACCCGGGACCTCTTCTAGAGATATCGCATCCTTGAACTCTCGAGAAGCCTCAGTTCCTTCTCCGACGTGGTTTAATTCACGAACCAGTGTGGCAACCTTGTCTACGTCATCGAGACGATTGTCCTTTCCGAAGTCTTTCGCTGTGATATCAAGGTCCATTCCCCATAGCACCTTGGACTTGCTTTTGTTGTTAATCACGCCGACTCTTCGAGGACTGAATGAAACACCACAAACCGGAGACCACTTCGTATGATCCCTTCCTCTGCCCATAATCGCAGTAGCATAGAACTCGATCATCTGTCCCTTGAGTAACTTTGTGATTGGAATTGACTTGTAATCCTCTGGTATCTCTAATGACTCCTCACCAAGATATTTCATGTCTCCAGCAGTTACCCACTTGCCCTCATCACTCCCGAAGACAACGCAAGTGTAAATCATCTGACATTCTAGGCATCCCCTGTCATCCTCAACTAGATCCTTGCAGTTGGGGCACTCATCCTGGAAGTGGAACTTCTCATGTCTGGTGGGAATCGGAATCATGGCGAGACGTTGTGCGACCATCTCGTCTGGAATCGGCCCCGTGGTCTCCCAGACTTCTTCATCCTGCTCTTTGGTCCCCAATTGGAACCTAACACTGTCTATGGCCATCTTGGGAGTGTCAGAGATTAGAGATCTCCTCAGGGCGCTTGCAAAGCTTCGGTCAGTTCCTGTCAGCAGTACCTGCAGCCTTTCGTCGGATTCCTTCAACACCTTCATCTTCACCATTTTTTCACCTTTTCATCATACTCGACGGCCTCTCCTTCCGCCCTTGCTCTTTGTCCCATCTGTTGGAATTGGGGTAACGTCCTCTATCCTAGTGATCTTCATTCCTGCTCTTGTCAAAGCCCTAATTGCCGCCGTAGCTCCCGGGGCACTGTTGGATCTATTCCCTCCAGCCCCCCTGTACTTCACAATGACCTGATCGAACTCCTTCTCGGAAAGCAACTCTGCGATTTTTTCCGCGGCCCTAGTTGCAGCAAACTGACCTCCGGAATCACTCCCTCCCTTGGTCACCATTCCTCCTGAGACTTTGCAAATCGTCTCTGCACCAGTCAGATCGGTAGCTGTAATCAACACGTTGTTGAACGTGCTGAAAATATGGAGGATGGCCTTATGCCCCATCATTCATCCCCCTTTTCCTCGGATGATTCGCCGTCCTGAACTTGCTCTTGGCTTACTTCTGCAGGGTCTTCGTCAGCGACATGCTCCTCGTTATCTTCAGACACTCTTCGTAGCTCCAACTCTTTCCTGAATGAGTGCTCTGGATCTGAGAAGGGTGAATTCTGACTGTAGCGCAACTGCTCTTCTTCTTCCTTTAGGACATGATATCCAGGAACAGTCATCCGCTGCTCCCCAATGCAAATGTGCCCGTGGACTATTAGATTCCTAGCCGCTCTCATCGATGGTGCAAGGCCTCTGTAGTAGACTACGGATTGCAAACGCCTAGATAGCATATGCTCTACGTTTATTTCCAGCACGTCACCGACATCTGCGCCTTCTTGAAGAAGCCCTTTCTTGTATAGCGAACCAAGCAATTGCTCCTTTTCATTGGCATAGTGGCCTTCAGATGAATCAACCCTACCAATTAGCTTCATTGCTTGGTTCCGATGTCTCCTAAGGGCGGATTTCTCTCTCCAAATCTCCCTCATACCGCCCACTTTCTTTAGGCCGTACTTTTCCTTTAGTGCGTGCTCTTCGTCAATCCTTGCCTGCTTCCAGGGATGGGTTGGAGTTTGGGTCTTGGGTCTGGAAAACTTTGGCTCACCCATTTAATCTACCTCACTTCTTCCTCTCAACACCAAGGGCAGAACCCTTCCTTCCATTTGACCGCAGCCTCTGCCCTCTGACTTTGTGCCCACTTCTGTGCCTAATTCCCCGATAGGTCTTGATTTCTGCGAGTCGTGAGACATCATCATCCTTAGTCATCGTTACCTCATTAGAGATGATATGGGCATCTTCGTTAGTTTCCAAGTCCCTCTGGCGATTCACCATCCACCATGGAACGTTTGTTGCATACTCGTCGATTGCCTTCCTAAGCTTGTCTTGCTCTTCGGAGGAAAGATGCCCTCCCAGCCTGTTGCCATCTATTCCTGACATCTGGCACACCATCATCGAGGTCCTGATGCCAATTCCTTTCACGGAAGCAAGGCCGTAGGTTATCGGTTTGAGGCCATCTATATCTGTGTCAGCTATTCTCAGGATGTACGAAAAATCGTCACCCAGCTCTGCTTCGTCCACTTTTGGCATTCCGGTTCCCCCGCGTTCACCGGTTTTCCCGGTGGCCCATTGGGCATCTCGGCGACCTACCCTCCCTATTTGAACCGATTGGACGCCCCGTAGGGGCGATAAATCCTATTCCTTGCACACCAAGAAGATTGTTTGCGGGCCCGATGGACGGGCAACCTCCATGTCGACCATGAAACCCCTGGAACCTTCCACCCCTTTCATCTCCCTGTCCAGACGTCTTTGTAGGGTAGGGTGGATATCAGGATCTAGGCTACATCGAAGAGTAACCTTGCCTATCCCTTTCTTGGATATCGAAGAAGCAACCTGGTCAATTGTATGGATCTCCGGGGGTCTAAGCCTATGCTGCACGATTTCTCCAGTAGCGACAACAAAACCCTGAACGTCATCATCTTCAGATAATGGCTCGGTGTGAATCAGCAGTGGCCTCCTGCCCTCGGTCCTGACCCACGATGAACCAGTTCCTTTCCGAACGGCCATGCTGAGCCATGTCCCTTGAAGCCCACTCTGGAAAAGAGACGGATCAACGATGGAAACCCATGCTCCCCGGGGGACGTCCATTGCACTCTCAAAGGAGATTGGATTGGCAGCTGAATCCTCTCCTTCTATGATTGCGATTATCTTCTTCCTACCTATCCTGAGGCATCGCCTGCTGTTTGTGGAGGATAGGGATCCAATCCAGACGGATAGCCTGTCGACCCTCCCTCCCCCTCGACTAAGCCACTCCCAAGTCCTGGACGTCCCAGGAAAAGTCGTCTCGATAATGCCGTCAATCATCGCTCTTTGCACGGAGTCGAGCCTCGGTGACAGATCCAGGAGAATCGCTGGCCCCCTTGGACCAGTCTGAAGGTGTGTGCTCCATGCCTTGAGTACATTCTTGATGTCTGGTTGCATTTCATCTATACTGTGGTTCTGGGCATCCTGGGGTCTTGCAGGGTCCAGGTGTAGCATTCCAATTGGTGGATGGGCCCTAGTTCCTGCTTCCCTGAGGCTGGTCCAGTATGCGGAAATCGCCGAATCAGCGTCCCTTCCATCACCCACCAGGACTCTGTCCAGGCTTCTCTGAACTGCCCCCTCCGAATTCAGCTCCATGTTTGCCGCGCAAATCTTGGCAATATCCTCGTTCAGCTCAATGCCAAGTGCAGGCCTCTTGAGCCTCTTTGAATATGCAATCAACTGCACCCCCGAACCAGCGGCTGCATCCAGGACCACTCCAGCCGGCAAAGACATCGGTTCAATCTGCCCCGCTCTTATCGAAGCCACCGACCAGGGGGTCGAGAGCCTCCTCATCTCCTCTGTCATGATGAACTCGGGTTCTCCCTTCCTGGAAGCCTCCGGCTTATTCTTCTTCTTTGCACTGGACAGAGCCTTCTTTGAGGGAGTGAGCGCAATGTGCTCCGCTTCAGTCACACCCCTTCCTGTTTGGTCCTCAGTCAAGTTACTTTCGTGACTAACCGCTAGATAGAGGGGCTCTGTTGACCTTTAGTTGGAATCTGAGCCAACTGTCCCTCAATTCGTGGTCATCTGAGTTACCATATGCAAGGGGAGGAGGAAGGAGAGTAGTGTGAGATGTGCCAGTGTCAATTCCAGGATATGCGGCCCCCCGATCAGAGTCAATGTCCAAACCTATCGCGGACCACTCGAAACCATCGATGTAGGCCGGATCGTTTCCAGCATTTACCCAAAGTGTGCCTTCGTCAAGCTGCTCGTCTGTATCCGCGTCCCACAGGATATAATCCACTTCTACCCTATCATTGTAGTCCACGTGAACATCCTTCTGTTCTGTACCTTCGAAAATATTCACATCTAGCCGTACCTGTGCTTGGAGCACCGATACATGGGTTGCAGTAATGCTGACCTCCCTTTCAGTAATGCTCTCGATAAGGTCGATCTCAAGAATCACGCTTCCATTGGGCTCCAAGTCGTTGATGATTAGGTGCTCCTCACCACCGATTGCGAAGACCAACCCTCCACCGCTGATTTCCATTACCAGGCTCAATGTCTCGTTTCCCCGGTTGAAAACTGCCACGCTAGCAGCATCCCCCTCACCTTGGTGCTCCCAGTCACATCGCAACTCTCCCGGAAAGAGGAAACCATCGTCCTGTTCGGCAAGAGACTCAGGCCACTCCCAATCGTCCTCCCTAGAAGAGCAGGTGTCGAGTAGAAGGGCAACTTCCCATATCCATCGCCCCTCGCTTTCAAGCATCTCCACATCAGTAGCCCCAAAATTTGCTTCGAGATCATCGAGAAAACTGATCGCAGAAATTCCTACCCAGATGGTTGATGAGATTAGGACGACCACGGTACCGATCGACAGCACCAGCGCGGCCCTTGGGACTGCCATCCTGTTTAGCCCGAGAGGAACTGGGGGATGCTCTACCTCGTCAGGGGTGTCCGATATCCACGACCTTGTCACGACTCGCTTGTACAAAGCGCCCGTCATCAACGTTGGCACTTCAGGACCAAATTTCCTAGTCTCTCACCATATCTTCTTGCCTAGCCGAACCCAGCCAAGCAACTATTCCCAATTCGAGAGCCAGTACTACCAGTCCAATCAGCAGATTCTCTGGTTCAGAAATCTCGTTCGTAACGAATATCAGGGAGCAGAGTACAGCAGCGACCAATTCGGCAAGACCCCAAATTCTCAGTGCCTTCCTCAACTGTAGAATTCCCACTACCCAAACCGATGTAGACATAGCAACCAACAGCATTGGCATCTCTATTTGCACTAGCAGACCCATGCCCAATGCCCCTGAAACAACGAATAAGTGACCATCTGCAGCCAATGTCATTGTCCACTTTTCCATGTTCAGAGGAACGGTAAGGACGCATGCAAGAATTAGAATAAGCCCGAAAGCCAGAATCATTTCGTACATCAAATCCCAAAGCCCCTCTCTCCATGATGCCATTGCGATCAGTGCAGCAACCGCTGCGGGAAGTGACAGGCCCAGGCCGGTCGGCTCCAATGTCTTCCAGCTCCTGTAGCACCCGCTGGCTGCAGCGAGGACTCCCGCGATGCCGAATGAAAGCAATACAATCGCAAACGAGCGAGCACCAATGACTGACCCACTTGCCTGGGCATCTCGACCAAGTTGACCTCTCCTTTCATCCAACCAGAATGAGACTATAACACATAGAATCAGCAGAACCTCTTGAAGAATCCAGGGCAGTTTCCAGTCAACAAGATCACCTTCGAATGGGTCGACGCTAAGTGGCATTGGCAGACCTCCCCCCAACATCGCGCCTAGAACTCGCACTGATAGTAGGGACAACACAAACCAGTCAATCGCAATGGCGATTCTTTCCTGCAGATTCCTTTGATGAACTAAGGAAACCATCACGAGCAGTAATATCAGAATTGTCAGAACGGCCAAGTCCAGGAGAGTTTGGTTGCTGCTCCCCGGTGAAATTACATGCGCAGTGACCAGTGCTGTTCCTAGGCCCAATATGGTGAATGCTATCGGCATCTCTATTCCCAGAGTATGCGGCAAGTTGAGCTCCAGACCCCTTGTCCTATTCCTGATTAGTAATACGATAAGTAACGAGAACCCGCCTCCAGCCAATAGGAAGAGCGGCCATATCTCTTGCCTCGAACCAAATAATGCCCCGAAGATTGTGGTCGTTGTCAGTGCCACTGCAAGTACGAACAACCCAACGATTGGCCTGTGACTGATGTCTGTAGTTAGCAACTCGTCAATTTCGGCAGACTCCGACAAATGCCTACTCTTTTTCCTGATTTCAGAGAGCTCAGCCATCTTTGGGTTGTAGGAGCCAACTGATCCCTCACTCAGGACATCATTTTCAGGCAGACCCAAACTTGCATCTTTCAGAATATTGTCCCGCTTCGCTATGGTCTTCAACTCAGATCTCAGCTCCCCCTTAGCGATCAGCCAGACTGATGTAATAGCGAACATTGAGACTGATGCGGCAATAACCCCTGGCTCTTCCGATTTGAGCGCCAATAAAGTAGTCAGAATAATTAGTACCAGTGAGGATGCTGCAGCAGGGAGTATCTTCTCCAACTTGTCAGATTTCGGAAGGTAAATTGCTAGCAAAACAGCCAAGCAAACGACCGCCATTACTTCCGCGTTAGGGGAAGGCAAATCGTCGATCTCGAAAGGCAACCAGTCTGGGTGGCTTAGAGTGGCCGAGCCCTGCCTGTCGACAATAGCAACTAGGACTGGTAGGGACGCCAGTCCCATCCCTAGGCTGAACTCATCTTCTCCAAATCGAATCAGGAAACCCACTGTGATGCATAGAATTGCCATCATTGACTGGTCTAGTCCGTGCCTCCATTGCACAACTACGGCAATTATGGCCACAGCGCACATTATCCCCCCTCCTCCTCCTGCCCTGAGTCCTTTGATGCAGGCTAACGAATGCGTAATTGCCAACAGTGAAACTATTGCAACTATGGTAACCGAGTCGAAGCCGCCAAACTGGGCCAAGAATAGTATTGTGAGGGAGGGAAGCCAAAGACCAATGCTCCATAATTGAAGAAATCCAGAATCCCTGATAGACGATGAAACCTCTGACACTCCTAGGAATCTGGATGCTAGGTTTACTCCATTTTCGCCCATCCTGGTGTTTACCACATAGAGAAGCAGACAAGAAATTCCCAGGTATATCGCAAGAGGCGCCGGATCCAGCTCTACAAGACCACCTGGATCGGACATTTCGTTTGCAAGCATTATGGTACGATATGTTTCCTGCACAATCTCCTCGATCAGCATCCAAGACCACGGGAGGAGAACAGTCACTCCGGCAAGAGACGGGGACTCTCTGCTGAGTGCCAGTACTGCAGTTCCAATGTGAAGAACTGCCAATAGTCCCAGCAGTAATGCCCCCCCATCTCCCCCCGAATCCGACATTTTTGTAGGAACCAGGATCACCAATATTCCTAGAATAGCCAACGATCCAACCCATAGAACCCTATCAGAGACGCTATTCTGGTCTCTGAGGATAACCGCACCAGTGGTTATTGCTCCCAGAACCGTGAACACGTGATAGGAAGAAACTCCAAGAGACTCGTGAACCAAGTCCCCCAGTAGCAGTATCGTGGTAAGAATCAGGCCCGAAGATACCAATGGCAACGCAACGCGCCGACCCCCGACACCTCTCACGACTAGGTAAGAACCTCCGAACGCTCCGCCGAGGAAGGTAATCATCCCCAGAGCGTATCCTACGTCATCTCTGTTCGAAGCCACTGCTAGGACCGCACCGACCATCCCTAGGGAAATTGAGACACCCCAGAGTCCGGGCCTTCCTAGTCCCAAAGCCTCGAACCCTTTCGAGAACCAGTTTTCCTCACGGGCGAACCTCGCGGCCATTATCGCGTTTAGCACCGTCACTGTCATCAGTAGCAAGAACAGAAGTAAGGGCGAGTCAAGGGGTAGAATGCGAAGTTGACCGACCTCGAATCCTGAGGTTAGTGCATGCATTCCGATCCATAGGTTGGAGGAAGCAATTCCCAGTGATGCCAGGTTTCCAGACTTCCTATTCAGTGCCAGACCATGTACAAGAATGGTTGCGAGAAGAATCATGGCAGCAACTCCATTTTCCCCGAACTCGGTTCCCGCAGTTGAGCCAATCGCAAGAAGAACCAGAGTCGATTGAGCCGCAATAGCATCCTGGTCATGACGATATGAGACGTAGACGTTCAGTCCGACTAGAAGAAGAAGAGAGATTCCTAGGACTAGGTCGCTTTCAATCACTCCCCACTGCCTGAGCTCTATTGCAAGTCCATAGAGTACCTTCATTGAGATTATCACCCATGTTACTCCTAGGAGGACCATGCCTTCTTTCGGTACCCAATACTCACCTAGGACGAATCCAATTGTTGCCAGAATTAGAAGAGCGATGGTACCAACTAGAGGATCGAAGGTCCTTCCGATTTGGATGCTTATCGCACTGTAAACAATCACCATGGATGCCATTAGTATCCAGTTTACTCTACGCTCTCCTTCAAGTGCCAAATCGGTGACAATGTCCCTCTCAGGTGAAGATGAGACGGTTCCATCCGATTGAATTGTCCCAGGGGTTCTACTGCCCTTGTCTATGAATGGGTCGAACACATCTCCAATCGCTTCGTCTACTGGCTCAGAGCCTTCTTCGTCTTTTGTCGAAGGATTATGCTCGATGTCGATGATGCCTATCCCGGTTGAGCGCTTGAATTTGCGCTCACGGATTATCCTGTCATCCGGTTCCTCATCTGCCATCACCCTTCCAACTAGGCCAGCATTGCATAATCACATCCCCTTCTGGGGTCCGGATTCAGCCGAATGGTTCAGTTTGTAGGATATTCCAAGCCGCAACGCTTGAAGGCCTGATGACACTCCCGTCGTCTGGGGGCGTTGGATGCAGGATTCCTCACAAGAGTCTGCAGTACCACTATCTGAACATGGCCTCGATCCCATCGGCGAAGTTCATTGGAACAAGGACTGGGAGTATTTGCATTCTATCGCCGTAGAACTTGAAGAGGCGAGGTTGACTTCCCAGGGTGTTCTACTAGCCACCACCGGAGAGAGGACGGGACGCTCACCAAATGACAGATTCATCGTAGATGAACCCGGTCTGGCAGAGGATGTCTGGTGGGGCAAGGTAAACAAGTCAACAACTTCCAATGTCTTCGAAAACCTCCTTGGAATGGTGAGGGGGCACCTAAATTCCCGTGAGAATCTGTTTGTCAAGGACGCATTCTGCGGAGCGGATCCGAATAATCGGATGCCGGTTAGGCTGGTCACGGAGAAGGCATGGCACGCCGCATTCATGCACAACATGTTCGTTAGGGCCGATGAGGAAGAGCTCCGAACCCATGTGCCCGAGTTCACTATACTGCATGCCCCCACACTTCGGGCAGTGCCTGGAAGGGATGGCACGAATTCTCATGTTTTCGTGATGCTGGCTCTTGATCGAGGACTCGTCATTATCGGCGGGACTCGCTATGCTGGCGAGATAAAGAAGGCCATTTTCACAATAATGAACCACATTCTTCCATTGGAGGGGACGCTCCCGATGCACTGTTCGGCCAATACGGACGGGAATAGTTCGGCATTGTTCTTCGGGCTTTCTGGCACCGGCAAGACTACTCTGTCCGCCGACCCAAATAGGGCCCTGGTTGGAGATGACGAACATGGTTGGTCCGATGATGGAATCTTCAACTTCGAGGGAGGCTGTTATGCCAAACTAATCGGGCTATCGGAGGAGGACGAGCCGGCAATACATGCAACGACGAAGATGCCCGGCTCAATCTTGGAGAATGTCGTTCTGAACGCGGATGGGACACCGGACTTCGAGAATGGCTCGCTAACTCAGAACACCCGCGGCTCATACCCTATCGAGTACATTGAGAACAGGACCCCGGACTCCATGGCCGGACATCCGAAGAACGTGGTTTTTCTGACATGCGACGCCTTTGGAGTGATTCCGCCCCTCTCCCGCCTAACGCCAGAGCAGGCTGCATACCACTTCATCTCGGGATACACGGCCAAGGTTGCCGGGACTGAGGTAGGAATTAGCGAGCCACAGGCGACTTTCTCAACCTGCTTCGGAGCCCCATTCATGCCAAGGCACCCCAGTGTCTACGCCGACCTTCTTTCACAGAAGATCAAGAGACACGAAGCTAAGTGTTGGATGATAAACACTGGGTGGGTTGCCGGAGGTTACGGTGACAGCAGCAGGATCAAGATCAAGTGGACGAGAACGCTGCTAAATGCCGCCCTGAGCGGAGATTTGGATGACGTGGTCTTCGTTACCGACGAGAGGTTTGGATTCGCAGTCCCCCTGACCTGCGAGGGAGTGCCCGACTCCATCCTTCAGCCTAGGGAGACCTGGCACGACAAGAAGAAGTTCGATGGGACCGCAAATCTTCTGGCCCAGATGTTCATTGAGAACTTCGAGCAGTTCTCTTCTGGGTGCTCGGAAGAGGTCAGGCAGGCAGGCCCTAAGCCGCTTCTAGTCGATTAGCCTCTGCTTAGCGTCCCTCTGGGCGTCGACAGCGCAAATCGCTGCCATGTGGACTACCTCTCGAACGCTGTCTCCCCTCTGTAGGACGTGGGCCGGCCGGGAAAGCCCCTCAAGGATTGGGCCAGTCATCTCGGCCCCTGCAATCCTTTGAAGAAGCTTATAGGCGATGTTTGCAGATGCTAGATTAGGGCATATTAGTACGTTTGCAGGACCATCGAATGACATGAACGGGAAGTCATTCTGGATTTCTGGGACCAATGCAGTATCGGCTTGCATCGGCCCATCGATGATCAAATCCGGATCCATCTCCCTAGCCATCTCAATAGCCTCTTCGATCCTGTCAGTCCTCATTTCCTCAGAAGTTCCGAAGTTCGAGAACGACAGCATAGCAACCTTTGGCTTAACTCCGAACCTTCTGGCGACCTTGGCTGTCTGAATTGCTATCTCAGCTAGGGTTCTCGAGTCCGGATAAATGTTGATAGTGGCATCTCCGATGAACATCAACTGACCATTAACAGTCATCATGTACATGCCGACAATGCGGTGGGAATCGGGATCGGGTCCGATTACCTGTAGGCACGGCCTCACAATGTCCGGATAGTGGTGCGAGACCCCTCCGAGGTATCCATCAGCATCCCTCATTCGAACCATCATTGGAGCGAAGTATGTCGCCGACTTCAGAAGTCGCACTGCATCGTCCCTAGTCAGCCCCCTACGTCCGCGTAGACGGTGCAACTCATCGGCGTAATCACCCCTCCTCCTAGAGTCGTACCGCACATCTATCGTTTCACATTCGAATTCGAGCCCCAACTCCTCTTTCACGGCGGAGATTCTCTCTAGTTGCCCAAGTAGAATTGGACTGCAGATTCCCTCAGCAATACACTGTGCTGCTGCTTTGAGGATGGTCGGGTGCTCGCCTTCGCAGAACACTATCTTCTGAGTGTCCCTCTTTGCCTGATTGATAACTCTCCTCATTATCGACCGAGTGAGTCCAAGCCTAGCCTCCAACTCCTCTCTGTAGGCCTCAGCATCGAAATCATCTGCAGAAATCCTGGAGACTCCTTCTTTCACAGCTGCCTCCGCAACAGCACTGGCCTCCCAGATTAGCACTCTTGCATCGAACGGCTTTGGGATTAGGTATTCGGGTCCGAAATGCATCTGCTCTCCTCCGTAGGCCGAAAGAACATCGTCTGGAACTGGCTCCTTTGCAAGTTCTGCGAGAGCCTGGGTAGCGGCCATCTTCATCCCCTCGGTGATCTCGGTTGCTCTGACATCAAGAGCCCCCCTGAAGATATAGGGGAACCCTAGGACATTGTTGATCTGGTTGGGGTAGTCCGATCTACCAGTAGCCACAATTGCATCCTCCCTAACGCTCATTACCTCCTCGGGGGTAATCTCTGGATCTGGATTTGCCAGTGCGAAAATTAGTGGCCTATCTGCCATTTTGCTAACCATCTCGGCAGAAACGAGGCCCCCCTTGGAGAGCCCCAGGAAAACATCAGCCCCCTCTAGGGCATCCCCAATTCCTCCATCATCGATATCTCTAGCGAAGGCCGACTTGTACTCGTTCAACTCCCCGTTCTCGCTTCTTTTCTTCGTGATTATTCCTTTCGAGTCAGCCATCACCAGGTTTTCTTGGGACACTCCGAGCCTCAGATAGTGCTTCGCACAGGAAATCGCAGACGCCCCCGCCCCCAGTATCACCACTCTAACTTCTCCAATTTCCTTCTCAACCACCTCTAGGCCATTGAGAAGGGCCGCTCCAGAGATGATTGCGGTTCCATGCTGATCGTCATGCATGACAGGTATATCCAACTCCTCGACCAGCCTCCTCTCAATCTCAAAGCATTCCGGGGCGCTTATGTCCTCGAGGTTTATTCCGCCAAATGTAGGTGCAATGGCCTTGACGGCCTCAACGAATTGGTCCACATCAGTCCTGTCGACCTCAATGTCGAAAACGTCGATATCTGCGAATGCCTTGAACAGAAGCCCCTTCCCCTCCATCACAGGCTTGCTGGCTAGAGCACCTATGTCGCCCAAGCCAAGAACCGCAGTCCCATTGCTGATTACTGCAACCAGGTTTCCCTTGGAGGTGTACTTGTACACGTCATCGGCTTGGTCCCTGATTTCCTCGCATGGGTAAGCAACCCCCGGAGAATATGCGAGAGACAACTCTCTCTGGGTCCCATGAGGCTTTGTGGGTTGGACAGTAACCTTTCCTGGTGGGTCGGATGAATGGTAGTTCAGCGCGTCTTTGCGCAGTTGCTTGTTGCCCACAGGACCACCTCTCGGGTGCCCCGGACTGCCCCTCTCCTATGATGCTATCCTATTGCTAATCCAAAGATTATCGGCCAACAATGCCTCGTAATCGATATTTCCGTGATACCGCGCATTTATCGATGAGCAAGTCGCAGTCGTCTACCCATACCTTTCATAAATCGCACATCGAGGGGTGGATTTCGTGCCCGTACGCCCCACTACCATCCCACGCAGGCGCAAGGCCAAGGCTGGGACCCTGGTCCTGCTGATGGTCCTGCTTCCGTTAGGGTCTATGACATCGGAGGTTTTCGAGATTGAAGGGCTCTCCGAGAAAGACCATCTCGATGGGGTAGCCCCCAGAACATGGGGGGTCAACGGAAGCAACGATACTGGGTGGATTGACATGGAGGCAGTCGGCTCCGATCCTGAGAACGGGACCCCAGCTTATGCCGATCTGATGCTCGAGTTCGCACCAGGGGCGGTGATTAGCAACCTAACTCTTGAAATCGCTGTGAACGGGAGCGATGGGTACTGGGCCAATCAGCCCCAACTCTCCATAATGAACACACAGACACAGATTCTTGACTGGAGCGGACAGGGTGACCTGGGAAGGCAAGACGCATTCTCGAACAACCCCCCGACCGTGACTGGGGGGATACTAGACACCTCGCTTAAGCCCAATTCAGTCAGCGACGCATCGTGGGAACTGCCAACCGGGATCGAAATCACTGACTTGGTTATCGAGGCCTTGCGCCCAGTTGACCCAAAACTGTCATTCAATCCGCTAAATGTCACTATTCACGATAGTGGCTACAATCCCTTCGATGGCAGGCTATACCTGCTGGTAAACGATGACCTCCTCCATCTCGATGACAACGCAAACAAGCGAATAATCGACATAATCACAGGAATCTCGGGACGGTCATTGGCGGTGGACGCAAATCGGGACGTACTGTATGTCGGAGACTCGTCAGGAAACGTATCTGCTACAAGGCTCAGCGACTCAACAGCGATTTCTGGCTTCCCGGCGGATGTTAACTTAACCAGCGAAGAGCCGATAATTGCCATGGCTGTGGACGTGTTTGGAGTGGTCTGGGCGGCCACCGAGTGCAATCTTCACTACCTGTCGCCTACAAAGTCGTCCAGTTGGAACTCCTTCGAGTTCTGCCTTGGCTCGGACGACGAGGTCCCAGTCCGCCTCCAGGTCGATGGGAGGGAACTTTTCGTAGCCACACAGGAACACGGTATTCACGCAATCAACTACAACGTCTCTTCGAACGACTCCTCCATAATGGTGGTAGACAGGAATACCGTATGGTCCTCGTCAAACTTCCTCTCAGGAGACTCCATATCCGATATCGCGATTTCCGACGACATCCTCTACATCGCAACATCGGACTCTGGAATAGATAGATTGGACCTCTCTTCGGCCACTTGGTTGTCCTCGTGGTCATCAGGGAACTGGCTCAATTCCGACACTGTGGTGGGATTGGCCGCAACCCCCGGGTGGCTGCACATCCTGGGTGAGGACATGGTCCAGGCATACGATACAGACACGCTTCTATTCCGCTCCGAAATACCCCTTTCCGACCTCGGTCTGGCAGGACTGGGTTCGACAATAGTCGGGTGGCCCAGCGGACCTGACAGGGCCCCCTCATCGTCCATGGCGCTAGTCAGCGATGGCTCCGGGGCTCTCGGCAGGGTTCTGGGCGAGTTGGCAGACGGTAACATGGCCGTTGTCAGCAGCCCCTCGATAGACGATGCCGACGTCGTTGCAATAATCGATGACGGGGAGGCGGGGGAGTTCTGGATTTCCTCAGGCAGCGTCATCGATATGTTGGACAGGAGAGCAGGGTTGTGGAAGACGCCCCTCGACTTGGAAGACCATGTCACAGACCCCGGTGCGATTACAGACATCGCACAGGACGAGAACGGGTGGGTTTGGGTCAGCACAACAGGAAGCGGAGCGCACAGGATTAGCAGCATCGACGGCTCTTACTACGGCAGCATACAGGGCCTCAGCTCCTCTCACGCAACCAGCATCGCATACGACGCCAGCCACGACATCCTTGTCATCGGCCACTTAGAAACGGGGGTGTCTCTGTATTCGACCTCCCTCCAGCAGGTGGTTGATACGTTCTCGACATCGAATGGCCTAGACTCCGACTCCGTCAGGGACATCGCCACTAGGTACGGTGTCGCGTACATCGCTACAGGGGACCAGGGGGTGATGAGGATAGACCTGAGTGGTCCCACGATCATCGGCTCATGGCAGTCACTCGGGGTCGACAACCTCGATGCGACGCCCCTAGCAGTGGATGGGGACACAATATACCTGGGCCTTCCAGGACTTGGGGTACTTATCATCGACAGGCTGACCAGCGACATAATCGACCTTTGGACGCCAGATGATCCGAATGGGATTCCAGACGCAGACGTGAACACACTCGCAATAGACTACTACGGGGGGCTGCTCGTCGGCTCGGAAGTCCAGAACTCTGGAGCTAACAGCAATGGCGGACTAGCTAGGTGGGACGGGACCTCGTGGGAGCTACTTCCAACCAGCATTCCCGGTTGGAGCAACGACCCGTACGAGTTCTACGACGTATCGAGCGATGGGAACGGCATCTACGCTGGAACAAACAGGGGCGCATGCATGTGGAATTGGCCAACGGCAAACCAGCCCTCTATCGAACTCGAGGAATGCTGGACCTCCGGCGGAGGCGGGGGCGGGGGTGGTGGAGGCCAGGGAGACGGCATGCCATCCCGATTCGTCATCACTGTCGTACCAATAGGCACTGACCTCCTGTACGCGGGGACAATAGAGGGTGCAGCCGTGATCAATACTGCGAACGGCACCGTGGTAGATGTCTGGACTGCCGGCGATGACACCGAGAGAGCCAGGATTGCTAAGGTGGGAGAAATAGTATACCTAGGATTCGAGAACATCGGAATCGCAAGGTACAACCTGACCTCTGGTGAGTGGCTGCCTGCCTGGGACGGCTCCCAGGGAATCCTCTCCGACGACGATGTAACGGCGCTGATCCCGGGACAGCATCCCGGGACCCTGTGGGCCGGAGGCGACTTCGGACTGGTGCTGATTGACGTGGCGAACGAGACCGCGCTGATCCAGTGGGACAGGGGGGGCAACCAGAACGGCCCTACGCTACCCACGTACTCCCCCGCCGAGATACTAATCGTCGACGACGTGATGTACTACTCCCCGCAGAGGGCGAACCCCTGGAACCAGAGGGACGAGATACACAGGATAGACCTCAACAACAACACGAGCCTGTCTGCGATAGACGCAGGGGCACGCTTGGGATTCCAAGGCGTCGTCCATGGGATGAACCAGATCGGAGAGGAGGTATGGATCAGCGTGGTCGAGACCTCGGGATGGGGAGGTGGAAACGATCCGGGGACGATAGTAAGGTGGAACACGACCAGCGGCGACTGGTCGGACTCTCTGGAGACGATTGGAGACGTGGGACGGGTCAACGCCCGCTACCTGGGGGACTGCTTCCCGCTCAACTCCTCGTGCGAGCTGTGGGTGGCTTACGGTGACAACATCCTACGCAGGTTCTCCGCCGGCAACATGACTCTCCTGGACCAGTGGAACGACGTGGACGGCCGCATAAGGGGAATGGCAGAGTACCAGGGGGAGTACCTATTCGCGAGCATGAACGGAATCCTGAGGTGGAACCCCTCAAACGAGACCTGGCTCCCATCATGGCTCCCTGGGGATGGCCTTCCCAGCGAGTCAGAGCTCGACTTCTACTCCATGGCGGTGGTCGGAGACGACCTCTGGGCCTCCTCCGGGAACGGAAACGACGGTCACGTAATGAGGCTCTCGGGCAACAACAGCAACTGGACTACGTGGGACGTCGACACCAATGACATCCCCGACGGATACGGCGCCGACATAGTTCTCTGCAATGACATAGTCCATGTCGCGATAGGCTTCCAGGCATGGCAGTGGTGGGCGTCTGGAGGGGGGGTTGCACGATTCGACTTGGCCGACAACGACGGAGACGGTATCACGGAGGAGTGGATAACATCCCTAAACGAGGACAACTCGAACATAGCGGACAGGGACGTCAGGGCTCTTGCCTGCGATGAGGGCCACGACATCCTCTACCTCGGCTTCGACACCGAGGACGTCGGCATCGACCGATTCAACTACGACACCAACAGCTTCCTCCCGACCCTTACGCCTAACAGGGGCGTTTCCCCGGAGAAGGTATTCCCCGGGGGGATGACCCACGACAACAACCTACTGCTGGTGGCTCACTGGGACGGTGCAGGCGGAATCACCCGGGTGATCACCTCTGGCACATCCGCTTCCAACGGCCAGGTGATAGGAACGGGAATGGACGCATGCTCCATCGTCAGGGCACCAACGCAGGGCGTCGCATACGCCATCGGGAGGTCGGGGGACTCTTCCGGGATTAACCGCGTGGACCGACTGGACAGCACCGGCCTGATAGAGGGGGGCTTCGACGAGCTCGTGGGACTACCCTCGGGAGTGGTGCACGAGATGGTGTCCAACGAGACCCACGTCTGGGTCACAGTGGGCTCCTCGGAGTACTCCTACCTGGGCTCCACTATCCTCCAGGGGGAGATTTTGCAGAACGGTTCGGTAAACTGGCAGTACGGCTATGACGCGTTATACGAGAACCTGAACGAGATCATGCTTCTCGATGGGGAGCTCTGGGCATCCGTGGTCGGCGGGGGGCTGTGGTCCGTGAACCTGACACAGCGAGCCTTCCAGCCAACGCCTCCGGCTCTTCACAACCAGATGGATGGCATGCTGATGGACGACGGGCAGATGTACGTGGGCCTGATGGGATACTCCGGTAGCTCCGCGGGGTTCCAGACCTTCGACCCGTCCAGTAGGACTTGGGGGCACGGCAGCCTAATCGCCGGCCTGCCGAGCAACATCGTGACCGACTTCGTCCAGTATTCGGACAACATCCTCGTTGGCACGCATGGGGGGATAGGGATGTGGAACCTTACGAGATCCGACTGGGACGACCCGATTACCACTGTGGACGGCCTCCCCTCCCCCATCATTGACCACCTATTCATCCCGCCCTCTCCTATACTCTCCAACGGCACCGTCCTCACAGGGGGGCCCAATGGCATACACGCCCTTGATCAGAACATGTCCTACGTGGGCACGATTGGGAGGGCCCATGGGCTCGTCGGGGACGCCGTGGCCGGGATAGTCTACGCGCCCTCGGTCACCCGTATCGTCAACGACACCTCAACTGGTGCAACGACGACTCTATTCCACGACGCATCCCTGTTCATCTCGCACAACGGCCAGGGCTCAACTAGGCCGGGCGTGACTGCGTGGGACCTCGGTACCGACGCGGCTAACGGCACCTACAACATCGACATGATCCCGAGCAACGATGTCCGCGCGGTGGCGACGGACGACTGGGGGGTCCACATCGCCACTTCCGCGCAGCCCCTGGTTCACTGGAATGGCTCCTCCATGTCCATGGAGTCGGGTGTCGGGGCTCTTGCCATCCAAGGGTGGCCGGTGCTGGACCTTTCCACCGACGGGACCCACCTCTCGGTAATCACGCCCAGCAGGGTGACCATCGTGAAGGCCACCGGGGGTCACGAGGTGGTAATTGTCGGAGACATGCCGGGGGCCATCACCTCCGACGCATACTTCGGAAGGCTAGCCGTGCTCGGGCAGGACGGGCTCCACGTCTTCCAGCCCGTGGAGACACTTCGGGAGGTCCCGAGGGAGAACCAGAGGAGGGCTGACCCCCTCACTGCCATTTTCATAGACAGGTCCATGGAGATAACCGACTCGACACGCCCTGGGATGCAGACTGTCCTGGTAGACCACGAGTCCAAGATACAAATACCACTGGACGGGAACCAGCAGAACTCCTCCGATATCCTGGTCTTCCCAGGAGTGATCACGTTCTCCGCCCCCCAGGACGGGGCTTGGGTATGGGCGAAGTCGTCCAGCCTCAACTACACTGGTTCATGGGACCTCGCGCAGTTCGACAGCCGGATACAGGAATCGATCCAGTCGGCCATCTTCAACACCCAACCTGGCTCTTCGTCATCCGTGGTACACCTTCAGTTGCAGTCCCCACAGGACGGGAGAATCAAGATCAGGCTTACCTATGACTGGGAGAGGCTCGAGGCCCCGACCGAGATGACCAACCTCTTCGACAGGCCAAACGACGGGGGTGGGGTCCTCCACGCCTCATGGCTTCCCGCCCAGGACTCCGCATGGACCGCGTACCGGGTATACGTCTGGGACTCGACCTTCGAACCCGAGTGGGAGCCGGCCAAGGAGGACCTGGCCAGCATGCCTTCCTACCAGAGGATCCCATTCTGGTCCCAGACCACCACGCTATTCTCGTTAGGGAACTCGAATGGCTCGGAGGTCCAATTGTCCCCCGACCGCCATTACCGCGCCGCGATCGCGATAGAGTACGCAGACGGGTCACTCGGCGAACCATCTTCGTGGCCCGGCAATGCGACTCCGACCGACGAGGTCCCCGCACCCCCGGAATGGCTGACAGTTTCCCCGATTTCCGGTGGGAACCCTGGGACTCTTAACGCCGAGTGGTCCGCGTGCCAGGAGCTAGATCCGGACCTTACCAGGATATGGGCTGTCCAGCAGGAGATCACTAGCGCGCTTGCACTCACTAACCCGATGGACTACGCGTTCGCGGCAGGCAACTCGACGGTACTCGAGCTGGAGGGCAACGTCCCCTACTGGTTCGCGATAGCATGCGTGGACGAGTCCGGGCAGTTCGATGCTGCCAATGCCACGGTCGTTGGCCCAGTGGTAACCGCCGGGGGCCTCAACGACGGCATCCCGCCCTCCCCCATAACCGGGACCACGGCCGAGGACGCTCCCCAGGACGAGGGAGGGAGGATCGTGGTGACTTGGGACCCCAATGACGAGGAGGACTGCTCCTACCACGTCGTATACATCCTGCCCGCCTCGGGCTTCACGGCACCAACTTCGGTGGACGGGTGGCCAGAGGGCGCATTCGTCCCAGACTGCACCACCGGCACGGTGGTCGTGGACTCGATCGGGGACGCACCCCTCGAGGACGGGATAGTTTACTGGGTCGGAGTGGTGGCCGTTGACGACTGGGGCAACGTGGACCTCGACAGCGTCCTAGTCGTCGAGACGACACCCTACTCAGAGCTGGACAGCACTAACGGCATCCCCCCCGACCCCGTCTCGGGCCTCCAGGCATGGGACCACCCCGATGACGATGGCACCGCGATCGACGTCCTGTGGGACCGGTCCACTGCCGACGACTTCAGCCACTACACCGTCTGGGCGTCCGACCACCCCCTGGACAACCTCGCTGAGATATACTTCTACTGCCAGTCCACGGAGCAGTGCGGGCTGGTTACGATCGACCAGAGGCAGATAGAGAACGACCCGCAGCTGCAGGTGACAATGACCAACGCACTGTACGGAAACGAGCCGGATAGCCTGGTCTCCAGCACGGTCATCCCGATGGTGCCGCTATACGTCACGGTCACCGTTCACGACATCTCCGGGAACGTCCAGCTTACGGGACTCGGGGACAACGTCGCCCTGGTCACCCCCATGGACAACAGGGGCGACCTCTTCCCGCCGGACAGGGTTTCCGCGCCCACTCTGGAGGACCGTGCGCCCGACTCCGGCGACGCGATTTACGTCGAGTTCGAGGAGAGCCCCTCCGCGGACATCGGAGAGTACTGGATCTTCGCCGTCCCCGGCGCTCCCTTCGACAGCTCCGTGGGGCTCGAGCCAGCGCTCGTCCTCGAGAGGGGGGAGGGCACGCGAGCCCTACTGGAATCGGTCTCCGGTGGCGGCGCGATCGCGCCGGACATCCCCGTATGGGTGGCAGTGGTCGCGGTCGACACCTCCGGGAACGCGTGGTTGGACGGCCTCGCCACCTCGATGCTGAGCCCGGTGGACGAGGACTCGCAGGACCCCGGGATGCACCTCCCGGAGGTCTCCGGCACCGTGGTGTACTGGGGCTCAGGGGGGTCGGTTATCGAGGTGATGTGGGAAGGGGCCGAGGACCCTGCCGTGGCATCCTACTCCGTTTTCGCCAGCACCATGGAGTTCTCTGACACCAGGGACGCCATCCTGGTAGCCTCCGGTTCGACGTCCAGCAACGCATCTTTCGACTCTATCGGGCCGACCCCGGTCAGCCCGACGACGTCGTACTGGGTTGCCGTGGTCGCGCATGACGGCGAGCTTCACCGACTGGCCGTCGACTCCCTCCGGGTGAAGCCCCTATCCGAGTTCAGCATCGGAGGCGGCTCCCCCGGGGATAGGGCTGGTGGCGAGTCCTGGTTCGACCAGCTCGCCGGAGGCGACCTCAACATGTTCATCGCGCTGATATCCGCACTCATGATACTGCTAGGTGCCGCGATGATCATCAGGCCCAAGGAGAGGTCCGCCCCACAGCCATGGGAGATGGGGACCCTCGAGGTCGAGAGGGAAGAGGAGCTGACCCGGGAGGCGATGGGGATATCCGAGGAGGAAGAGATAGACTCGGCGTCTCTGCTCAGGCCCAAGGAGGCCCAGGGAAGCGAGCCCGAATCCGACGACGACACGGTACCCGATGAGCTGTGGGAGGAGGCGGATGCCCCCTCCCCAGAGGCCGACGCCTCCATCGGGGAGCTTCTGGAGTCCGACTCCGAGGAGGTCGGGCTCGAGGACCTCAACATGCTGGCTGACGACCTCGATGAGGCGGGCGAAGAGGACGATGAGATAGACACTTCGTTCATCGACGAGGCTCTGGATTGAAGCCGCCCCCCGCGGGTCGCACACTCCCACAGACCGCAGCCTTGAAGGAGCGAGCGCCGGTGGTGTGGCCGAGCCAAAATGCCAGCATGCAGGATGTGCAAGCAGAACTATCCGGACAGCCAGTTCATCAGCGGCAACGGCCCAAGGTACCAGGTCTGCGCGAGGTGCGGGATAGAGAACGGGCTCGTCCGGGCCGAAGAGGCCCCGCAATTCTACTCCGACGAGGTCCTGAACGAGCGACTCACCCTCTACACCAGGAGGCACCTCCCGTGGGTGGCGGTCCTGGTGGGGTGGGTGATGTACATCTCCCTGGGCCGTGGGATAGAGCTGTGGTCGAACCTCTTCCTCCTGGTCCTGGCCGTGGCCACGCTCGTGGTTCCAGTGCTACACTTCATGGGCTCGCCCCGGTTCAACGCCGAGATATCGCGCATATCCCCGTGAAACCCCCGCGGGAGACCTTCAAATACCGAATATGCCTCTCCAGCGCCAGAGGGAACAGAGGGTTCCCTGAGAAAGCCCGTGAGATTGGATGAACATAACAGGAGGAGCAGGTAGAGACATTTTCGAGTTCGGATTCGGCTGGAATGACGCTCAGTATGGCGTTATTGCGGTTGGCGAACGCTCTTGCAGGCTCGTCCCAAGCAACCATCCATCTCCCCCGGATTCGCTGTTCGGAGCTGTTCACAGCGCGAGCCGCGCACCGGGTGCGGGAAAATAGGACAAATTGGAAGTGAAAAGAAATGAATAACTCGAAGAATGCTAGTGTGATTACAGCCCTTCTGCTTGTGCTCATGGCCGGCTCCACCGGCGTGGGTGCAGATGGATCCGACCCACTCGACCCGTCTGACGGCGGGGCCGACTGGGACGGCGACGGCCTGACGAACGCAGAGGAGCAGAACGCTGGCACAGACATGAACAACCCAGATACCGACAACGACGGCATGCCTGATGGATGGGAGGTCAGCTACGGGCTGAACCCAACCTCGTCAAGCGACGGAAGCGCCGACCCCGATGGGGACGGACTCTCGAACCTCGAGGAGTACGAGGCGGGAACGAACCCCAACTCGGCCGACACCGATGGTGACGGCGTCTCCGACGCGAATGACGCCTACCCGAACGACCCCAATGACGGGGCCGCCTCGGACTCAGACGGCGACGGCATCCCGGATGCCTACGACCCTGACTTCCAGGGAGACGGATCCGGCGACGGCGGCACCGATGGTGGCGGCGAAGGAGAGGACGGCGAGGGCCAAGGACAGGGTCAGGGCCAAGGACAGGGCCAAGGACAGGGCCAAGGCCAGGGCCAAGGCCAGGGCCAAGGACAGG
>MDSZ01080120.1_pt1 | contig 33520 bp, 30 predicted proteins | sample 811201 | NCBI WGS metagenome assembly MDSZ01 (sample SAMN05326647, study PRJNA326480) | marine metagenome | isolation source: seawater | place: Indian Ocean: North | collected 2010 | reverse complement strand
TGATATGGTATCCATGCATATGAATTACCTGCAAAATTTAACCACACAAATAGAGTAGCCGTAGATAAGAATATAATTAAAAGACTAATATACTTTTTATCTAGTAAAAGTATTCTGTAATCATGAACATTCCCACCTACATAAACCAATATAGGAAGGCCATATAATGCAAACCTATCTACTAGAGTAGATGGTAGGAAAGGATTACTAACGACTAAGGCTAAGGAATAGAAGGCAAAACATCTGTAAATGGTAAGTTCGTTTTTATTTGGATTTGATCTAAGCCCAAAAAGTAAAAAAACTAATGAAGGGAGTGAAACCATTGCTAACCTTATAATCACTCCATCAGAAGAAACGATGTCATTATCTAAATATACAAATACGTACATACTTAAGAATCTTTTGATAAATATAAAAAACAAACCTATAAAACTTAAAGCTGCTACAGCAAATATCAATAATTTATTGCTTAAATCTTTATTACTTCCTAAAAAAGGTACCATTAAAAATAGCCCAATAAAAGAAGTTAAGTGGAAAAGTGATGCAATAAAAATCACTATGGTGTATGCTAATATCTTTCTCTTAGACAAAAGGGTAAGCCCGTATAATATTAAACCCAAAGAAATAGATTGCTTAGTATAACCCATGCCTGTTGCAATAACGAGATAAGGAATAGAAATTGCTAAACCTAGCCATGGTCTTGGTAATGAACGACAATAAGTTACTAAACCAGTTGAGAAAAAAACGGAACTAAATAAATTTACACCTGTAACTCCCCAGTTTAGATACAAACTTAATTTGCACAGCAAATAAAAGAAGTATTCTTTCATGAAAATAGAATTTGATGTCATCCTAACTTTTGTTAAAACAACTTGATAATTTCCAGAATCCGCCCCGACATCATATCTTAAGCCTATAAATAAAACTAAAATAATGAGTATAGAAATACAGGTTGCATTGTTCCACTTCTCCTTTGGATTAATTAGAGATCTAAATGCAACTGGTAAAAATAACAACCAATAACTAATCAAGTTTATAAATATAATTTAACTTTTATAATAAAATTATAATAATTATGTTTATATTTTTTTTAAATATTAAGAAAATAATGTATTTTTATTATTTCTGATTTTTAATTTTTTTTAAATTTTAATCAATAAATAAAACAAATTGAAAAAGCAAAAGAAGCAATTAATTTATCATAAAACACAAAATTAATTAATGTAATTTAGTGCAATAATAGAAGTAAATAAAGTTAAACAATATAAAATGAAAACTGTTTTTTTCTTATTAAATCCCAATTTTAAAATTCTATGATGCAAGTGACTACTATCAGGAGATATTATTGATATATTTTTTCTTAATCTATTAATAATTACAAAGAACATATCTAATAATGGATAACTCAAAACTATTAAAGGAATATTAAAGCTTATGCCTCCATTACTTAATTGAGTAGAAATAATACTTAAATAGGCTATTGTAAATCCCAAATAGTATGAACCACCGTCGCCCATGAAAATATTTCCAGAAATTAAGTTATATCTTAAAAAAGCTAAGCAAGTTGCTGTTAAACATATTCCAATCAAAGCCGCCTCATTTTGCCCATTGCTCAATGAAATCAAAGTAAATGTGAATGCAATGATCCCAGCACAACCAGATGCCAAGCCATCTAAACCATCTATCCAGTTTATTGCATTAGTTATACCTACAAGCCAAATCATCAGAAAAATCAATTGAAATGACGGATGAATTGAAAAAAGTTTTTCTGAAACACCTATGTTATATATATCTATTTGGCTAATATCTATAGTTGTATAGAGAATTAGAAAAGCAAGCAAAAATTGAATTATTAATCTAATAACTGGAGACAAAGAATAAATATCATCCGTAAATCCAAGTAAAAAGAAAAACAACGAGAAGCAAATTAATTTCAATAAATAATTTAAATCAATATTTATTAAATCAATATTTCCAAAAAATATAATGCTTAATGAACCTATAAAAAAACTAAGAAACATAGCCAAACCACCAATTCTAACAACTGGCAAATCATTAATTTTTCTGGCATCAGGTAGATCAAGAAATCTAAGAGTTAATCCAATATTTCTACTAATCGGTACTAAAAGTAAAGTAAGGCAAAGAGTAATACAAAAAGGGAGAGCTAGAAACATGTCTTAATTTTTTTAGATTCTTAATCTGTGAGATAAAGTGAATGATATTGTTTTAAATGCAGAAATTAGTTTTCTAGATGTATGAATAGGATACTTTAAAAAAATAACAATACCTAATTTAATAATCCTTAAATAATTTAAGTGAAAAAGATTATTTTTTAACTTTAAGTAAAGTAATGCAAATTCATACAAGTTTTTTTTCTTAAGCCAATCTTTATGTATATACAACAATTTAAACTCGTATACAAAAGAATTCTTCTTATCGAGTGTATTAGTATGAAATTGATCCACAATTATTGAATTAGTAGATATTAATTCAATTCCTTTCATGACTGCTTTAACAGCAAGATCTAAATCCTCACACCTTCTTAATTCAGGATTAAATTGATTTAATTCAAAAAATATATCTTTTCTCGCAAACAGAGTACATGTTGCACTACTGCCGGGGATTCCCTTACTTGGGAAAGGACCCGCAGAAAGCAATGCTTTTGTATATTGTTCTGAATATTTTTTTACATTATGAGTGCTTATAGCCTTACAAAAATTATTAGAACCGTCATCATAGTGTATAATTCTGTCGCCGTAACATAAAGCATTAGTAGATTTAGAAGAATTAATCTTGGACATTTTTTCGAAAACTAAGAGGGTATCTAACTGCTTTTCAATTCTATTCTTATAACTTTTGTCATCATCATCAAAGAAACAGATAAATTCACCATTAGCATTATTTATACAAATATTTCTTGAAATTGCTACACCTTCATTTTTATTATTTTGAATTAATTTTATATTTATAGATAAATTTGTAGCAATTATTTCATTTATGATTTCTAAAGTAGAATCGTTTGAATGATCATCGACAATTAAAATTTCTAAATTTTTATAAGTTTGATTTATTGCTGAGTATACTGCTCTATGAATTGTTTCTGAAGCATTATATGTTGTGAAAGCACAGGTTACTAATAACTTTGACATCTAAAATTTTAATAGTTTTTTCCACTTCTCCAGGGGTTTATTATAAGTCAATTTAATAAATTTATTTTTACTATTTTCGCCCATTATTTTTAATCTACTCTTATCTTTTAACAATTTTAATGCAGTTCTCAATAAATCTTTATCATCTACAACATATCCGTTGATACCATCTTCAATAAATTCTTTTAAATTGGCCATCCTTGGAGTTGTTATTATTGGCAATCCAATCCTCAAAGCTTCAACTAAAGAATTTGGATAACCTTCCCAGAAAGAAGGCAGGCAAAAAATAGAAGCTTTAGATAAAAATATATCTATATTTTTTATATTTCCGCATAACTCTAAATTAGAATCAATAATTAATTTATTGTATTTATCTTCAAAATAACTCCTTAAAGGCCCATCACCAGCAATATTTATTTTATAGTTTTGAGATTCCATTTTTTGTTTTGATGCCTGATTAAGTATGGGTTCAAAATTTTTCTGCTCTGATAATCTTCCAACCATAGAAATGATATTTGAATCAAATTTTGGTTTTAAATTTTTATCAACAGAAGTTTCAATAACATTTGGAATAACTGTTATTTTATTTTTCAATAGAATTGGGTATTGTGACCTATAACCTTCAAGCTGGATTGTAATATCATCGGCAAAAAACATTGAAATAAAACCTAAATTAAATCTACTTAATTTGATGTATTTATAAAGTTCTAAAGAATTTCTTTCTGAAACCACTCTGCTTATGTCGAGAAATAATGAAGCTAATAAGGATCTTGGGAATAAACCATGATGAAAAGTAACGAGATTGGTAATATTATTATTTATAAGTCTTTTTCTTAAAGAAATTACTTGCTTTAATCTGTTTATAAGTGATGCGCCTTTATGTGGTTCTAATCCGTTGCCACATTTAATCCACTTCACTTTATTTGATATCTTGTAAAAAGACTTAGCATCGTTGTTATCGTAACTCATTAGAAAAATATTAAGATTATTCTCAGCTAAAGCATTACAAGTTCTTACTATTTGTCTTTCTAAACCACCTGCAACATTATCAAGACTAGTACAAATAAATCCTATATTTTTAATTTTTCTTTTTTTTACTGAAGAATAATTATGTGAAAGTTTCAATAATTTTTTTCTCATTATATTTAATAATAATTTAAAAGTTTTTTATTTTCAAATTATCAACTCAATATCTTTTGATTAAATTAAATATAATTTATTATTGATTAATTAATAAAAATAGAATTAAATAAATAGTAAGAAAAAAATTTGAAAATGATATCTGAACCTCTTGTTACAATTGGCATTACATCATTCAATTCTCAAAAAACCATTTTAAGAGCTATTGAAGGAGCTGTTAAACAAAATTGGTCTAAAAAAGAAATTATAATTATTGACGACTGTTCAAATGACAATTCAGTTGAACTAATTAAAGAATCTCAATTGTTTAAGTATATCAAACTCTTTCGTAATAAAAATAATATTGGCGCTGCAGGCTCAAGAAATAAAATAATAAATAAGTCTAAAGGTGAAATAATTTGTTTTATGGATGATGATGATTTATCAATGCCTAATAGAGTTAAAAAACAAATTGAAGCGATGAAAAATGTGGGGTTTCCTAATCAAAAATTAATTGCATGTTCGGTAAGTATGGAAAGAACATACAATAACGGTTATAAAAGGAGACTTATATCAATGGGTTCGAATGGTTTAGCCCCAAATAGGGAAGAACTTGCAGAATATATATTGTTTTTTGAGAAAAAAGATAAAGTAGATTATGGTTTTGGTTTGCCAACTTGTTCTCTAGCAATTACAAAAGAATGCTTTAAGAAAGTAGGTTTATTCGACGAAAATTTAAAAAGAGTAGAGGATCTTGATATGGCTATTAGATTATCTTTTAACGAAGTAATATTTACTGGGGTTCCAGAAATCCTAATTAAACAGACTATATCAGAAAGGCAAAATAAAAATGCAGAGATTAATTACCATTCTGAAGTTAAAGTAATTAAAAAAAACAAAGCTTTTCTCAAAAAGAAAAAACTATTTTGGCACAGTATGCAATGGCCTAAGATAAGGTATTTCTATTTTAAAAGAAATTTTTTTAAATTACTTTATAGTCTTTTAATACTAATTTTATTAAATCCAAGGAGATCATTGACTCATCTTTTTGAGACTGCTAGAAAAAGATTAATACTTGATTTAAAAATTAATTCCTAGTTATTCAGAATTATTTTTTTTAAAAAGATTTTTATTTTTTTTAAAAGATCAATAAGCTTTAAAAGAGAAAAGGTTCTTATCCCTAAAGTTTTTCTAAAAAATATTGTATTTATAACAATCAATAACTGCAGTATACTTTTAACATCAAAAATTGACTTAAAGAAATTAGCCTCAAAATTAATATTGTTATTAATTTTATAAAATAAAGAATACCATTTATTAATATTATGTGAGAAAGAGAAGTTTATTTTTGCATTAATAATTGCACCCTCACTTAATTTATTAAATATTCTCTTATTTTTATAAACAGAGACAATATTTTTTATAAATTGTTTTTTATTTTTACTTAATAAACCAGACCTCTTATTAATAACAGTTGTTCTTAAACTTTCGTAATTTCCTGTACAAACAGGAATACCCATTGCTTGCATTTCAACCGCACTAACACAACATGTCTCAGTAGTCCCTAGAGGATTAACTACCCCAACTTTTGCATTAGAAAGAATTTTATATTTTTCAAATGACAAGTTCCCATGAAAAAATACTTTTTTTGCAGAAATTCTATCTTTATTTAGTAATGACATGAAATATTTTTCATATTTCTCTTCAGCTAACCCAAATTTTCCCAAATTTTCTTTTATTCCATATGTTTTAGAACTTCCAATTACGTGCAGATTAGCTTCTGGTATTTTCTTGGAAATTTGATTCCAAACTGAAGCAAGATAATGAAAATTCTTTTGAGGCATTAAGGATCCCATAAATACAACATCCTTTCTCTTATCAAAAATATGCTTATTAGTGATTTGACCTATTAATTTATCTGAAATACAGTTATTTATTTGAACAATTTTTTTAGAGACTGGAGAATCAATTAAATGATTAAATTGATTTTTTCCTACACATATTAAAGCTTTAAAATAATTACTTTTACCCATTTTAATGAGATGATCATAATTAGGAGTTAGTGCAGCTCTACCGACACTTTTTAATTGAATTGACTCTAAATGACTTAATATATTATCTTCTTCTTGCATTCTTGGTCTAAACACAAAAACATCGCATTCAATGGACTTTGCTAAAGATGCTGCTTCAACAACACCATGATTAACTTTGTAAGATTCTATATTGGGTGGTAATTTATCAACTTCATCAGCAATAATTACAGTTTTCATCAATTTAGAATAAAAATTATCCAACATGAAGGGTATTGCTATATGAAGATACTCAGCGGCGCCACATCCAGGATTTCCTGAATAAGGTTCTGAAAAATCAATTTCTGGTAAATGTTTATTAGCGCAATAGAAAGCTATCTTCATAATCAAAAATCTTTTTAATTAAATAAAAATTGGCAATTTAATGGTTTTGTAAAAATAATATCTTTTTGTAAGTTTTTTTCAAAAATTTCTCTTAATTCCATTGATTTAAAACCTAAAGATGAAATCATATAAGGTAAGTTCAACTTGCTTTCTTCATCAAGCCACTGAGGTGAAATCTCTAATAAAAGAGTTTCTATAAATTTCTTTATTTTTGATTTTAATAAACAACTAATGACTATAGTTTCAAGTCCCTCTGTATCGCACTTAATTACATAAGAAGCAGGTCCATGTAATTCAAAAATCTCATCAAATAAAATATTATTTGATGATTTAACTCTTACCGATGCGGTTCCTCCTCTTCCTACTAAATTAGATAAGCCAGAATGCCATGGATGAATAGTTAAATCAATTTCCTTTTTACTCAAGTGAATAGCTAAATTATGCAAGTAAACCTGCTTGAAATATTCCGTAGATAAATTATCTTTAAGGATTTTAAATGAACTTGGATTAGGTTCAATTGCATGACAAGCTAATAGAAAAGGATTTTTTATAGCATCTAAACAATATGCACCATGATTAGCACCAATATCTATAAAAACAAATGGTTTTTTTATAGATCTTATAAAATCTGAATTAATAAAACCGGATTTTCCAGTAAGGTAAAGAAACTGTTGATGATCTTCTGCTACTTTTATAAATTTATTTCCATAAATATTAAATATATATTTATTTTGTCTAGGAAGTAATAAATATATAAATTCCCATGACTTATAAGAATGTAAATTTAATTTATCCTTACAAAAATATAATAATCTAGCTAATAATCTAATAGGAAAAATTCTAAAATTATTTATCATCTAAATATATAGCAATAAATACTAATTAACTATATTATAAAGCTATACAAAAAGTATTTTTTGTTAATTTTATCAAATTTGTATAAATTTATTATATAAATTACTTACCATATATTTTATGTGTGGATTTTTAGGCTATTACGGATCAGATAAAAATATATATAGTGATTTAGAAAGAATTAAAAAAGCTTCAAAGAGTCTAGAAAGAAGAGGACCTGATTCAAATGGAACAAGATCTATGGGTAATTGCTTAATGCATCATAGACGGCTAAGTATAATAGATACTGGGTTTGCTTCTGACCAACCATTCTATAAAAGAAATAAAGATTTTTTATTATCTTTTAATGGTGAAATATATAACTATAAACTTTTAAGAGATTATTTAAAGGATAAGATTAATTTCAGTACAAATTCCGATACTGAAGTCTTATATAACGGTCTAATCCTATATGGAATTAATTTCATTAAGGAATTAGAAGGGATGTTTGCGTTCGCCTTTTACGATAAGAGAAAAAACTCTATGATTCTTAGTAGAGATAGATTTGGTGAAAAACCACTTTATTTTTTGGATAATAAGGATGGGTTTTTCTTCGCTTCGGACATAAATTCAATTCTAAATTTTTCATTAATTAATCCAGAAGTTTCTAAAACAAACTTTATACAATATTTGGCTCATGGATATTATCCTCAACCATTGACTCCTTTTTCAAAAATTCACAAATTAGAATCAGGAAAGTACATAGAGATAAAAGATAATAAATTTGAATTAAATTCATACTGGAATATTAATACAAATACGCATCAATCTAAATGTAATGATTTAAATGATTTAAAAAAGGAAATGGAAAATTATGTTGAAAGTTCTCTAGTGAGTGATGTACCGATTTCATTATCTTTAAGTGCTGGAATCGATTCTTCAACAATTGCAAGTATTTGTTCTAATAAAAAACTTTCTCTAAAAACATTTTCTATAGGGTATCAAGATAAGATTAAGAATGATGAAAGAAAAGAAGCAAAGGATATTGCAAAATTTTTTAATCATTCAAATAATTCTATTGAAATAGAATCCATATTAAATATCGAAGAGTTCAAAAAATTTGCAAAAGGTTTAGTATCTCCAATTGCAGACATATCTGGTTTTGCGCAATATAACATTTCTAAAAAAGTAAAGAAAGAAGGCTTAAAAGTTCTTATATCAGGTCTTGGAGCAGATGAACTTTTCTTTGGTTATCCTTATTTATCAGAGACAGTAATAATAAATAATAAATTTCAATTTATTAACAAAAGACTGAGAGGAATTATTCCTACAAATTTTTTTACAATAAAAGTTAAGAATTTTCTGAGAAAATATAGATTTTATTTTTCAGAAAAAAGTATGTTACATAAAATTATTTATTATTTTTATTATATTTACCATATATTAATTGATCGCACTCCACTACATTATCCAATATCAATATCATTGAGTGGAGCACCTTTATATTACAACCCAAACAAAAATTTAAAAATTATTGAAAATCTTACTGGTTTAGATATTAAAAATAATTTATTTTATGTTTATAAAAAATTAAATAAATATAATTTAAAAAATACCATAAATTGGACTCATGATTCAGTTATTCAAACTTGGCTTGAAGGAAATCTTTTAAGCATGGCTGATTCAGTTGGTATGAATAATTCTGTTGAAATCAGGTCTCCTTTCTTAAACCATAAATTACTAAGGAAAACTTCTCATTATATTGAAAATAATTTTAATGAGTGTTTGATAAAGAATAAGCAAATAATGAAGTTATTAATAGAAGAATTGCTTCCAGATTTTGTTTTAAAACGAAAAAAGACAGGCTTTGTACCTCCAGTTAATAATTGGATAAATTATTTATGGGGAAAATTAATATTAGAGAATAATAAAAATTTTATTCTTAATGAATTAGGACTTATAAATAAGGAATATTTATTTTCTAATGAATTAAATGAAACTTTTAAATACAGAATTATAATTTTAAATCTATGGTTTCAAAATCTTTTTGAGGAATCCTCATTCTCACATAAATTTTAATTAAAGAAGGATTTATTAAATGCAAAAGAACAACCAAAAAACGTTTAAATAAATTTAATTTTGACAGTCTTAATTTAAAAAAAGAAGTATAAATTTCTTTTATATAACAAAAATTCTTTATCATTAAATATTCAGTACTTTCATTTGTAAGTGCAATAGAAAATATACCAGCTTTATCTGCTGTTCTATTCCATGGATATGGAACATTATTAAAATTATTTTTAACAAATAAAAAAGCTATTAAAAAACCCAAATTTTTTCTCTTTTTTACAAAAAAAACTTTATTTATCTCCTTCTTATCTTGTAGATTTAAATAATTTATTGAATATAAGTCCATTTATATATTTTTAAAAACAATCTCCTTATCCAATATTTTAAACCACTTAATATTATTTTCTATATCATTATCATTCGTCTTATATTTAATATAATTATCCTCTAAAAGTAATTGTCTAGGATCTCTAGGTTTCGAGTCTATAATAATATCATTCATTTTTAAAACATTTTTAAATAATAAAGATGATCTTGAATGATAAAAAATATCTATAGAACATAATTCATATGCATAATCTATATTATTAAAAATTGATGTTCTAAAAAAGGCAATAGCATCAAGGAAATTTATATTTTTATTACTCAAATATTCCTTCGCTATCCAACCACCAATTCCTTTAACGTCCTTACGATATTGCATTTGATCAACGTAACGTAATATCTTATTATTGAAATCTTCCTTATTAGTACAGAGAATATGATATAAATAATCCCCTGAAACATAAGGCTTTATGATTTTTCTTTTTCTATAAAACAAATCAGTAATCCCATGGCCACCTGTCATTACTGAAAATTTGTTTGTTAATTTTGATAAGTTACAAAATACTTTTTGATTAGGATTTATATTTGTTGTAAATAAAATTTTTGTTGATTGAGAAATATTTTGAACATCTTTATCTTTGTCTGAATTAAAACTAAATCCGTTAAGCCAATTAAAGGCATATACTGAATACTTATTTTTTTTTAAAAGAAATTTATTGAAATCATTTAAATTATTGAAGGGAAGAAACTCATCAATATCAAGAATAAAAAGCCATCCTTTTTTATATATATTTTTTATATGCCTTGCAACTAAAGATACTACTTCACCTTGAAATTGTGCATTAAACTTACAATTAAATACTTTTATTCTCGATGTCTCAAATCGTTTAACAGAATTTAAGGATGAATGATCAATAAACCATATAATGTCTACAATGTTGAGATGATATGAGATAAAATCAACTAAATACTTATCTCCATCTCTTACCATACAAATAATATGTTTCAAAGTGAAAATCCTTTTGGTCTCACTTTCACAGTAAAGGGGAAATTAGATAATCTTTCTTCATAATCTTTATTTCTTTCTTTCTTTATAAGATTTTGTGTATTTGCTTTTTGAATTAATTGCAATGCATCTCCTCTATTCAAGGATCTTAATTGAATGAATTTATCCCACAACATTATTGGTTTTTTACGTTTTGGTAAGAAAAGCAAAAAGCAAATTGGTATAAAAAATAATCTTAATAATTTTACTTTAAAAGAAATATATAAATTTTTTGGAGATAAAAATAATGCCCCTAATATTAATGATCTTAAATCTTCAACATTCATAACATCATATTTACAATGTGACCAAACATCTTTAAATAATTTATTTAGTGTTCTTTTCAAACTACGCTTTTGCCTAGTATAAATAATTTCATGATCTAAAAAATAAACATCTTGATTTTTAACTAATCTAAACATAAAATCTCTATCCTCGCCTCTATAAATATTTTCATAACCATTAGCCGCCCAAAATATTTCTTTAGATGTTAGAGCTATATGATTACCAATAATCATTTTTCTAATATTTAATTCAACTCTAAAATATAGATAAAAATCTATTAATTGTTGTATACCATCATTCCAGCAATCATCTGCATCAATATGAAGAGCGACAATATCACTTTTTGCTGCTGAAACTGATATATTTCTTGTTTGCCCCAATTTACGATTGGAATCTCTTTCCAAAAATATATAATTAATCCTAGTAAACTTTTCACTAAATTTTTTGCATATTTCCATAGTTTCATCACTTGATCCATCATCTACTATGAGAATTTCCACTGATTCATTTGTATTAAGAAGAAGGCTATCAATTGTTTTAGAAATAGTATCACTCATTTGATATGTACAAATACACAATGTGCATCTATATGAACTATTTATTATTTGGTCTTGCATAGAAATTAGGTCCCAAAGTCCAGTCGTTAAATCTAGGCACAAAAGTTTTTATTGAAATTAAACCATCCTTTCTGATGAATCCAACCTCATATTCCAAAGATTGGAAAAACTCAAAAATATCTCTAAAAAGTATTCTCCTATCAAGAGCCCTAAAAGTATATTCAAATTGCAAAAATTTAATTACTTTTTTTGATAGAAGGTTTTTAAAACCCTTTAAGGCATCAAAGTCATAACCCTCAAGATCTAACTTAAGAAGGTCTATTCTATTGATATTATTTAAATTACAAAATTGATCTCCAGTAGTTAGTTTAACTTTCTCTAAATGATAATTCCATCCTATTTCTAGTGGGGTTTCAATCAGGCTATTCCTTGTCCTGTCATCAGGATAAATAATAGCTTCACAAAACCCAGCTTTTTCAGCTAGTCCTAAATTATTTATAAAAATGGAGGAGTCTCCTTTAAACTTTTTTTTACAAATATCAATCATTACATTATCAATATCAAAAAGATATATACAGTATTTATTGTTTTTTTTATTTAATTCTTTTAATAAATAATTTGTATAATCTCCTCTATTGCATCCACAATCAAAAATTATCATATCTTTATAATCCGAATTTGCAATTACATTTTCGATTAATTCATTTTCTCCATTTCTATCACTATAATAACTAAATTCATGTCCTTTGATACCATAATTTAAAGCTTGTATAATTTTTACTAAATATTCAAATATTATATTTTTTTTTGAGCCTAAAAATTTTCCAAATTTTATTATTAATTTCTCTGACGCTTTCATTATTTATTTCAATTAACTTTTAATTTATATCAATACAAATTTATTTGCAAGTTTTATGAAAAATAAAATATTTTATTAAATTTCAAATATCCTTTGATCATTTACAGAAAGAACCCTATCGCAGAAATCCAAATTTGAGTTTCTATGGGTTATTTGAATTATTGTAATATCTTTAAGAAATTCTTTTAAAGAATTCATAACATTCTTTTGTGTGTGATCATCTAGTGCGCTTGTCGCTTCATCAAGAATTAATAGTTTTGTTTTTTTAAATAATGCCCTAGCTATGGCTAATCTCTGAATTTGCCCACCACTTAATCGAATCCCCCTCTCTCCGACCCTTGTATCATATTTTTCAGGCAAGGATTCTATAAATTCATCTATACCTACAATTTTTGCTACTTCTAAAATTCTTTTAAATATAGAACTATTGATTTCAGAACAAAATGCTATATTTTCTGCTATTGAGGTATTACTTATAAACAATGACTGAGGTACGTGTGCTATCTGTGAATGCCATGAATAAGAATTAGATTTATTTAATATATTTCCATCTATAAATATTTGTCCTTTTGATGGATACAGTAAACCTAATAATAGGTCTGTTAAAGTTGTTTTACCTGAACCAGTTTTACCTATAATTCCAATTCTTTCACCTTTATTTATATTGAGGCTAATATCTCTCAAAATATAATTATCTGAACTGGGATATTTGAAGGAAACGTTATCTAAATATATTTGTTTATCAAAATTTAGTGAAGTAATAACTTTTGAATTAATATGAAATTTTTCCTTATTTTTAATACCTTTTACAACTATTTCAAGGGAAGCCTTTCTTGACATTAAACCCATCCAACCATTAAACAATTGATTTACTGCAGGTAGTAACCTTTGAGCACCTAGCGCAACTACAGCTATTGATTTAAGGACATTACTTTCATTTGGACTTAAAAAAATTGCAATAATAGCAATTGTAAAAATCCCTATTCCCTCTAAGAAGTATCTTGGAGATTGTGCTATAAACTGTTGAATTGCTTGAGTAAATAATAGTTTTCTATTATTTGTGAAATATTCTCTAATTAAAAAATTTTGTGATCTATCAATTATGATGTCTCTTATTCCCCCAATAGATTTTTGTATAACTTCAATTCTTCTTTGATTTGTTCTTGAAATAATGTACCCGCTATTAACAACTAATCTTTTTGTGAAAATAGCTAATAATATATAGATTAAAAAATATAAACATCCAGTAATTATTGTTAAAGAACTTTCAAGTCTATATAGTGTTGTAATTATGCCAATTGACAAAACTAAGGATGTCAGGAAAAGAAATAAAGATCTTAGAGCGCCACCTGCTGCTGGAACATGATTTAAAAGATTACTTATTAACTTATCGCTTGAATGTCTTATATAAAAATTATAATCATTATTTAGCATATTTTTAAAATAATTATTTGCTAAATTTATTTCTAAGTTTGCGGTAAGTCTTGAGTTACACCAAATTAAAAAAATTCTCAGGAATGAGCTTAATAATACTGAAAAACCTAAAATTAACCCAACACAACTAATTTCAGTTTGGCAATTATCGCCAAATAAACTGATTAAAAAATTTGGATTTGATGATGTTGGTTCCTTAGTTAAAAGTCCTATAAATTCTGCAAAAATAATTAAAAAATTCATTTCCGCAAATGAGGTAACTAAGAGTAATAAAAAAACCGCAAAAGTTTGTAACCTTAAACTTAAAGATAAATTATCAAAAATTTTAAAAATTAAAAGTAAATTAAAAATATTTCTTGAACTATATTTTTTTATTATTCTTTTTAAGCTCATATTAATTAGAATAATCTTTTTAAATTAAACGTTTCCTAATAATAAAATTTATACACTTTCAACGCAAGGATTAATCATAAAACTAAAAACAATTCTTTTTTATTTATAGGCATCAACTATTAAACTAGTTTGAGAATCAACAAAATCCCAAATCTCAGAAGATGATCTATTAGGATTTGTTCTTGATCTCATTATAAATCCTAGTTCAGCAGGTAATTTTTTAACAATTAAGTCCCCTTTATTATTGAATCCCTGCATATGAAAACATTTAAACCCAACCTCTCTTAGATCATTTTCAATAATTTCATAACTTAAGAATTGCTTATGATCAGAAGCATCTGCTCCAATACCATTAATACCAGTATTCTTTCGGTAAGTTTCATTAGGATGATTACCGTCTGGTACTGCTATTCTTAAAGTCCCTTCTTTACAAAGATGTTCATAAATAAACTTAAAGGCAGTCTTCATTTGTTCTCTAGAAAGATGTTCAAAAACATGTTCGGCTAAAGCTCTTTTAACGAGGGGCTTTCCCCGAAATAATCTAAACCAATCATTATAGTCAGAAATATCTAACCACTCCTCATTAGTTGATAACCAACCTTGTTGATTTGTTAAAGCAGCGCCAAGAATTATTTTTACTTTTTTATTTCTTTTGAGAAGGAATCTTAATCGAAAATAGCGGAATTTATAAAAAAAATATTTAAAAATAATTCTAAATTTTAATCTAAAACTATTTGGAAGGATATTTCTATATATAAACTTAATTTTATTTATCATTAAAAAATTTTTATATTATATATCTATTATAAATATTTGAATTAAATAAAATATGTGGCTTTTAAAAATATTAATCAAAATCATCATTTCAAGACTACCTATAAAATATAGTATTTGGAAAAAAATTGGTGTCTTTAGACATGGTGGAATGGATAACTATAAATATTCAAAAAAAATTTTCTTTGGGCATTTAGGGGATATGAAAAAATATAGAAAAATAGAAAATCCAACTATTCTTGAGTTAGGACCTGGCGATGGAATAACTTCAGCAATTTACTCATGTGTTTTAAATTCACCAAAAATTTATTTAGTAGATGTTAAACCTTTTGCAGAAAATAAAGTAGATAAATATTTAGATATTATTAAACTACTTAAAAAGGAATATCATATCACTATATCTTCAAAAAATATAAATTCAATTAATTCATTGCTTCAGGAATGTAATGCCTTATATCTAACAAACGGATTATCAAGTTTCAGAAATATAGAGGATTCCTCAATTGACTATTTATTTTCACACTCAGTGATGGAGCATATTAAACTGTCCGAGATTAAATCTTTAATAAGGGAAATGTATAGAGTATTAAAACCAAATGGTGTGATGTCACATAATATTAACTACAAGGATCATTTAGAAAATTCACTAAATAATCTTAGATTCTCAAGTTTTCTTTGGGAGTCAGAATTTATTTCCAAATCTGGGTTTTACACAAATAGGATTCCAGCTGTGGAAATGCATAAAATTTTTAAAGAAAATGGATTTGAATTTTATTATGAAAACTATAGTCAATGGAAAAGATTACCAATTAATAGAAAGTACATAAATAAATATTTTGATAAATATACTGATGAAGAACTAATAAATTGCACATCTTCCTTTATTGCTAAGAAAAAAAACATAATATAAAATTAGACAAAAAGATTAAATTTAATTTTTTTCAATTATCATTAAATTTCTTTATGAATTCATTAGGTAAAAAATAAAATACACAATATTTAAAAATATGGTTGTAAAAATAACCTCTAAGAAAGCAAAAATTGTAGAATTAGTATTTCTAAGTATATTAATTTTATTTATAATTATTAGTTGTTTTAAACCTATACAGGCTGGAGAAGGAAAGATTGGAATTAAAGCCTTACCTCTAGATATTGGAGACAGAAAATTTTATATTGAAGATGAAGAGCCATTCGCTAATAGAAATATAGACGGTTTTGGAGGTCCTTTATACCCCAACGTACTAAAAGGTATATCTTTCATTTCAATAAAACTATTTAAACAGGACTCAATATCCTATTTTTGGAATACCTTAGCAATAACATTTTCATCAATATTATCTTTTTTAAATATTAGATTAGCTTATGGTGCAGGGAAACTATTCTGCGATGAATCTACTGGAATTATGACAATGGCTTTTTTTACTATTTGTCCATATACATATTTTTATGCTTTATCTGCTGGGATTACAATTTACACTTTATTTGGTGCAACTTTAGCTACTTATTTAATTCTAAAAATCTTCAAAAAAAATGATAAATTTAATAATCCAAAAAACAAATTAATACTACATATATTTTTAAGTCTTGTTTTAATATATATGTCTTACTTAAGACCAAGTTCAATAATTTTTTGCGAAATAGTATCAGGGTTAATTATCCTTTTACAGATTAAAAATTTACTACTTAATAATCAAAAAAAATATTCAGCTTTTATTATTTTTATTTTTATAGTACCCTTAATTATTGGGATAAATGAGTTTTGGGAAACTAAATTTTACTCAATTAAAGCATTGGATGCCTTCTCTAAAGAGCAAGGTACATTTTTAGGATATGAGAGAGATTTAATTAGAAACAAAATTGAAGTATTAATACAAAGCTCTAAGTTAGTTAATAATATAGAGGGTTTAACATACAATTTTTTATGGAAAATTAATGATTTCTTATCTGGAATAATTGATATAAGAGACACTCATAATCCAGCAGAAACTTCACTATTATCTTTTTTAATAAGGGTTTCGGTAGGTACATTTTTATTAGGCCCAACAACTTATATTTTTTTGGTAGGTTTATTTGTATTTAGAAAAATTATTCTTAATAGTGGTTTATGGGTTTCTTTGACAGCATGTATAATTTCTATTTCTCCAAGCTTAATTGGTGTAGCCATGAGTAGATATTATTATATGTTTATTACTCCTTTTATTTTAGTCGCAGCTATGACTATTTCCAAGATTTATAAAAGTAAAATCTTAATGCATCATGATAGTTAACGAAATTAAAGTAGGTTGTACAATACCATGTTTTAAGGGTGGGGAAAATACAATAAAAGTAATAAGAACTGCTCTTAATTTTGTAGATTTAGTCGTTCTAGTTGATGACAGATGTCCATTTCATACAGGTGAGATAGTTCAAAAAGTATTTAAAAATAATCATAAAGTTAAAGTGTTATTTAATAAAGAAAATATTGGAGTGGGAGGGTCAACTAAAAAAGGTATAAATTATTTACTTTTAAATAATTATGAAATTATTGTAAAAGTTGATGCCGACGGGCAAATCAATCCAGAATTAATACCTCATTTAATAAATCCTTTAATTCGCGGAGAATTTGATGCCGCAAAAGGTAATCGTTTTTCAAGTCTTGATCACGTACTAGCAATGCCTCCAATAAGGTTAATTGGAAATCTAGGCTTGAGCTTCCTGAATAAATTATCTACAGGATATTGGGAACTTTTTGACCCTACTAATGGATTTATTGCATTTAAAAGTTATGCTATAGAAAAAGTAAGATTAGATAAAGTTGATAATAGATATTTTTTCGAGTCTGACCTTTTGTTTCAATGCAGCCTTCAAAATATAAACTTTACGCAATTTTCTATGAAAAGTATATATTCAAATGAAATAAGTTCACTTAAACCAATTAGAGAAATAGTTCGATTCGGTAAACAACATTTAATAAACTTTTTCAAGAGAATAGTATATCAATACTTTCTTCTGGATTTTAATATAGGTTCTCTTGAATTATTTAGTGGTATATTACTTTCTTTTTTGTTATTTTTTACATCTCTAAAAGTATATTTGAAAGGCAGTATCGATAATGAGTTAGCAACTCCTGGTGAAGCAAACTTAATTGGTTTATTGGCTATAGTAATAGCTCAACTTTTTATTGGTTTTTTATATTATGATTCAACTCAACAACCCTTAATGAGAAAACTAAAGTCAAATAAATATTAAATTCTTAATTTAAATATAAATTTCCCTTGAAAACTATTCTCTTCTGAATTTCTCAATATACATTAAATCACCTAGACGGAAATAAGTCTTATAAAAAAGGTAATTACTTTGAAAAAAAGATTTATTTCCTTGCAAGAAATCAATAAATTTATCTTTAGTAGGATAAAAATTTATATGGTAATTCATTCCCCATTTATATTTTCTTTCAATCGGGCATATTATAATTAACATTTCAGAGCATACTCTCCTTAGCTCTTGTAATAGTCTTTCAGGCTCGCTTAAATGCTCAATAACATGAGTGCAAATAACAAATTCAAAGGAATTATCAAGAAAAACTTCTAAATTTTTTAAAATATCACCCTCTATAAATTTAACCTGACTATCAAATTTATTTATTATTTTAAAGTCTAAACCTAATGATGTTTTAGAGGGTTTAATAGAGTTTAATTTATTTAAGATATAACCAGTCCCACATCCTGCATCTAAAATTGATTTTGGTGATTGCGATTTATATAATTTTTCAATCTCTCTCAAGTGAAAACTATTTACATCAGTATCTTTAGAGATTCTTTTAAGATCTTTATTAGATTTAGGTAAATAAAATATCGATAAATCTTTTATTTCTCCTCTGTCATATTTTTCTCTAAAAGTAAATAATTCTTTGGGAACTCGAAATATAAATTTTGCAATATAAAAAAGAAACTTACTATTTCTAACAAAATTCGGAAGTGCATCAATAAAAACCCTTAAAATGCAAATCAGATCTCTTTTCAAAATAAAAATTAAGTACTTCTTTTAACGATAGCCGGATTTCCAGCTATTAAACAATCTTTTCCAAATTTACCTTTGACTACTGAACCTGCTGCTACGTAGCAGCCATCATCTAAATATGTTCCAGGAAGGATAATAGCATTTGCCCCTATAAATACATTTTTGCCAATAAAAACAGATTTTATAACCTCTGATTTCCCAACTACTTTATTATTATTTGGTACAAATGAATGCGCAACTACAATCGACCTTGTAGCAAACACTACTCCATTTTCTATTGTAATCCTTTCTGGATATCGGTTATCAATAAATACATCGCTGGCAAAGTAAACTTTTAGGAAATTCGAAAACCTTACACCCCTTAAATAATGTAATAAGTTTGGCAAAAATGGGACAAAAGAGAATTTTGTAGCAAACAAACCCAAAATCCCAACTATTATCTGCTTAAAAGAGATCATTATTATAAATATTATTACAGTGTAAAATTAAATAATTAAAAAAAATAAAATAAAACCCTTACAAATCAAAAAAAGTTTTATGATTTAGTATTATAAATCATGTTTATTTATCTTGCTAGATTATTTATCTTTAGAAAACTATATAAACAAGGGTATAGAAGAGAGCATACCAATATTAGTTTTATTAATTTCGAGTTTTTTAGTGAGATATTTGCTTGAAATATCTGGCCAAAGTTGGATAAAGACGACCTCACATACATTTACACTAGCAATTCTACCAATTATTACTTACATAATAACAATAGTAATTTCTGGGAATATTTCGCTTTCATTAGGCATGGTTGGAGCTTTATCAATTGTCCGTTTTAGAAACCCGGTACGTTCTCCATTAGAACTTTCTGTTTATTTTGCTTCAATAGCAATGGGAATTACAGCTTCGGTAAGTATTTTTAGGCTTATTTTTTTTGATATAGCTATCGTAGCAACAGTTTTATTTACTTATCTAATATCATTATTTTCAAGAAAGTTTTTAAAAAGAGAATTTCTAACAACTTCTTTTTCCGAAGGAAATTCTCTGAGTACATTAGAAGTTAAAGTGAAAAATAATATCCCAATACTTAATGAAAGTAAATTATTAAGGTCAAAAAATGTTATTGGTAATGTTATAACGTATTTATTAGTCTCTAACGATTTTAAGAAGTTAAAAGAATTAATTTATGAAATAGAGATTGATGAAAATATATTAGAGTATCACCTTAATGAATAATTTAGTCCTAAAGATAGGGTTATTATTTTTTGTTGGTTTTAGTATATTGCCATCAAAAGTAAAAGCAGATTGTAATTTCAAAACCGCTGATTATATTGAAGAATTAAATACCTCTAAATCAATTAAAGAAATAAGAATAAAAGTATTAAAAAGAAGAAAGTATATAAAAAATTTCCTTAATACATTAACTAATGATCAAACAGTAATAAATCCAAATTTAAAAAAAAATTTTAAATCAAAAATTGAGGTTGCTTATGAATTTGGCGAATGTAAATATATTGGAAGGATAAGACAGCACGGTAAATTAAGAGATCATATTAGATTCAAAAACGGAAATCCTTTAAGATCTTTAGATGTAAAATTAAAAAACGGAAACATTTTAAATTCAGTTAAATTTAAATTATTTATTCCTGATACAAGAAATTCATCAAATGAGATTCTCGGTAATGTATTGTTAAAAAATCTTGGAATTATTACTCCCGAGACTTTTGAAGTAAAAGTTTTAATGGATAATAAAAAGTCAGTAATGATATTTCAAGAAGATGCAAGGAAGGAATTATTAGAAAGAAATAAAAGGAGGGAAGGTCCTATTTTTGAAGGAGATGATTCTTTATTTTTGCTGGAAAAAAGATTTAATAAAAATCTTCAAGATTTATCTCTTTCAAATTTGATTAATAAAAATTGGTTCATGAAAGGTAAAAATTCACAAAATATAGTTTTTTATTCTTATCCAATCCTTCAAAATACTTATCTAAAATATGCTTATCAATTAAAAAAAAATAAAAAAGATTTTATTTTAGACCCTAATGATGGTTTATCAAATATTTTTAAAGAATACGCATTTGCTCTTTTAATTTTTAAAGGAGATCATGGATTAAATAAACCGAATAGAAGATTTTATTTTAATTCATTATCTAATCAATTTGAACCAATTTATTACGATGGAAATTTAAACTTAACTAAGAAATTATCCCAAAGTCATTTAGATAATATTGATCTTTCTCTCTTTCAAAAATATAAATATCCTCATGACAAACTTTTGCAAAATAAAAATTTTAAAAAAAGAACTTTAGAAAAATTTAAATCAAAATTGATAAAATTTGGTTTAGATGAAAAATTATTTTTTAATAAAGCCTTTGAAACTATAAATAATAATCTCACCATACTACAAGCTAATATAAATAATAAAGAAAATAAAAATCTACCAAGAATTACAAATTATGATTTGATAAATGAATATATTAATAGTGGAAATCAAAAATTTGTTCCTCAAAAACATATAAAAAGTTTGCATATTAAAAATAAAAATTTTATGATTACTTATAATGACAATAAAAAAAGTTTAGTATCCCTTGAAGAACTTAGCAATATAATAAATAATAATCAATATAGTAATTCTCGAAATATTTTTCTTGCTCAAAATCTAATATCATCAGATAAAGAATACATAAAGAATTATATTCCAGAAATAGATGCTGACATTTCTTATTCCAAAGGAATAAAATTCCAAATTAAAAAAGATGAAAAGCACATCAGTTTTACACAAACAAATTCAGATGATTGGGTTACTATAAGTAATGGCAAAATTGCGGATTGGACTATCAATTATTACGGGATTAAAAACTATAAACAAAAAAATCAAATTAAACAAAGATTTAATAATTTTGGCCTCACAGGTTGTTTAAATATTTATAAAACAGAACTTAAAAATACAAATATTTATGTAGAAGGTGGTGGGTGTGAGGATAGTATAAATATTATTAATTCTAAGGGAAATATTGATAATATTTATATAACTGATTCTTTTCAAGATGGAATTGATATTGACTTCTCTGATATAAATATAAAAAATATAAATGTTAAGAACTCTGGAAACGATTGTTTAGATTTGAGTTTTGGAAATCATTATATAAAGAAAGGAAGCTTTTATAACTGCGCTGATAAAGCATTATCAGTTGGAGAAAAGTCAAAATTTAATATTGACAATATTTATATAGATAAAGCTCTAATTGGAATATCTGTTAAAGATCTCTCAAAAGCATTAATCAAAAATTCATCAATAACAAACGCTTCTTTATGCTTAGAGGCAAAACAAAAAAAACAAGAATTTGGGGGGGCAAAAATAGAAATTGTAAAGAATCAATGTGAAGGTGAAAATTTTTCAGATAGTAATTCAAATATTCGATATTTAAAAATATGAGTTTTAGAATCGAAAATAAAATAAAACTAACAAAAAGTGATTTTAATTTGCTTAAAATAAAACTTTTTGAAAATGGAATGAAGAATCTTTACCCTATTAGAAAAGTAAATAGTTGTTATTTTGATTCATCTAATCTTAATTGTTATTATGATTCCGAAGAGGGCTTATTACCTAGAAAAAAAATCCGAGTAAGATGGTATAACAACACTAATCTTTATAATAAAGAAACAAAAGTTTCATCCATAGAAGGCAGATTCAAAAAATCTGAATATTTAAATTTCAAAAGTATAAATCAATTACTTAATCATAAATTTTATGATAATTTGTATGGTTGTTTAAAGCCCAAACTAATTGTCACTTACTCAAGAGAATATTATTCTTTTAAAAATATACGTTTAACATTTGATTATGACATTACATACGAGGATCTAAGAAGTAATTTTAATCAATCATTTTTTGATAAAGAAAATGTATTAGAAATTAAAGCAGATATTTTTACTTCTATAGAAAAACTTGAAAGTCTTATTAAAGTTCCATCATCAAGATTCTCTAAATATTGTAGAGGAATTCTAAGAACAGAAAGATTAATTTAGTTTGTCCAAATTATATTTTATTAAAAAATTACTATGAAAAAATACATATTTTTTATATCAATTTTATTTTCATTAATAATAATTCCAGTAGTTATAAACAATATCAAAAATTATAATCAAAATCTATTTTCATTTAAAATAAAAGTTATTAATAGAATAAAAAATAATACTTTTCAAAGATGTAATATTAAAATATTAAAAAAAATACCTCAAGATTCATCATTAATAGTAGGTCACGCTTATGGATCTAATAATAAGCAAGTCAAGGAAGTACTTATTAATAAAAAACTTGAAAAGCTATTAAATAATAATAAAGAAAAAATCAATAATCTAATCTTCTCTGGAGATGTATTAGATTCTCCTACCTCAGATAAATGGAAAAAATTATACAATAGCTACAAAAATATAAATGTACATATATCCCCTGGTAATCATGATATCGGTGTAAATGAAAAAAGACTTTTGAATTTATTCAAAAATTCAGATTTTTATAAAAAATCATTTCCTTATTTATTAAACGCTGAAGGTTTTAACCTAATAATTGAAGACAGTATTTCAAGTGAATGGAAAATAAGTAAAGAAGTAGTAAATCTAATTAAATTAACTAATACTAAATTTCCCACCTTATTAATAAGGCATAATATCCCTATCAGAGAATTAGTATATCTTGCAAATAGTAATTCAGGTAAAGGAAATAGCTTACCTTCGATTAAAAACTTGAATAATATTTTTAATAAAAAAATTACAATAATTTCAGGAGATTCTGGAGCTTTTAATTATCTACCTCGTTTTTTCTGCATGAGTAAAGATAAAATAAAGATAATATTGAATGGTATTGGAGGTATAAGTGGAGATACAATTTTAGTTCTTTATAGGGGTCAGTTATATAGATATATATTAGATTAAAATCAAATAGATACTTTAATATCATAGAGGGCTCTTGATATTTAAGAAATTGATTAATTCAACTTATTTAAAATATATAAATTTTAACAATATTATTAAAATCAATAAATAGTTAATCAATTAATAATAATATATTTTTAGCTAATAAAAAATTTTGAGAATAAATAATAAGATTGGAAATTTAATATTAATATTCTTATCAACTTCTATAAGCCTTTCATTATCAAATATTTTTTTATTATTTTTTATTAATAATTTCAACCAAAAATCTAAATCACCCGTTGGATTTATTGAATATATTCCTCATTTCAAACGTTGGAAATTTCACGATTTATACAATAAAAGCAAAAATGAAGAAATAATTACAATAGTAGGAGATAGTTTTGCTTATGGATATGGAGACGCTCTTTATGAGAAAAAATATGACTTTTCAGCAGCACATTTTCTAAGCAAAAATAGCAATTATAATTATCAGATATCTGCTAATGGTGGAACTTTTCTTCCTTTGCAATTATCATTTCTTGAGGATTCTATTGAAAAAAAATATTCATTATTTAGTTACAATTTAAATTTTAATTTTAAAAAGATTAAAAATAAAAGATTAATTGCTTTTTTTTATGAAGGTAATGATTTAGATAATTATTTTCTTTATAGTGGTGATGAATTTATAAATAAAAATTTAAAAACCAAATTTAAAAGATACATAAGCAATGAAATACCTTTAGTTTTTTTAATCAGAAAAATATTGAGAAATAAAATTATTCCATTTATTTTTACAACAAGCGAATCTAAAACAAATGAAAAACCAAATCAAATTTGTATAAAAAGTAATTGTTTTAATATCCCTATAATCCAAAGTGCTTCTTTACAACTTTCAAAAAAACAAATAAACGAAGCACTTAAATATACATTAATTTCATTAAATAATTTTCAAGAAAAATATGATGCAGATGTTTGTTTAGTCTATATTCCTTCCCCTGCTACTATATATCATTTCAAAAATATATATTTTCAAGAGTACTATAAAAGGGAGGGAGATCATTCAATAAATTATGTTAGGAGTACTCTTACTAATGCAACTAAAAATTCCAAAAGAGAAATTTTCAAAAATAAATTAGGAATTGGAACAAAGATTGAAAATGAAAATAATTCGAGATTTATAAGAGAACAAATTAATTCATTATTAGACAATCCAAGAATAGTTTTTAAAGATAGTACAAATTTTTTTAAAGAAATTGGTAAGAATATTTATATCCATGGAAAAATTGATTCAAAGCATTTTAATCAAACTGGATATAGATTTTTATCGGAATTTATATTAATGAATATAAATGATTGTTTTAAATTTTAAATAAAAAAATTAATTTAAAAATTGTGGATTATTATAAATTTATAAATATGAAAATTTTTAAATATATTAACTTTATATTTAGATAGTAATTTACAAATTAATTAATATAATGAACATCGAAAAATTTTTTATTAGAAATACTATTTTTCAACTTTCATTAGTAATGATATTTTCTGTTTTTTTATCTGAATTTTTTCTAAGAAAAATTGTGATCCCTAATAATCCTGTTTACCAAAATTCGATGATATATAAAAGAAAAAATGCCAAAAATACAATATTTGGAGATTCCTCAACGATGCAAGGGATACATTTCCTTGATGATTTTAAAAACTTTAGTGGAATGAGTGATAACTATCAAGAAATTGAGAAAAAAATAATTAACTATTATGATGAATCTCATAAGGGGGGTAATGTAATAATTCATCTTGCGATGAATGGATTTTCTCCCTATCGTGATAGAAAGCTAAAAGATGAGGAACTCAAACTATTTTTCTCAAAACCAAAAAAATATAATCTCTTAATTGGTTATAAATATTATCAAAAAAGAATATTTGAGTATATATTAGCTATAAAAAGAAATAAATTTAATTTAAATCTAGAAAGTAATTTCATATTTCATTCAGATGGTTCGGCTACAGTTGATGGGGTATACCCAAAGGAACGAATAAATTTAAAGAAGGAAAAATTCTATTATTATCCTAAAGCAAATTTCAAAAATGATAAAAATTATAAATCTCTTTTAAGAACAATAGATTATTTAACTAAAAAACAAATAAGAATATGCTTTATCACAACTCCTTGGCATAAAAGTTTCCGAAAAAATCAAGTTAAAATATCTGAATTTGATAAAATAAGGTCATTTTATATGCAATTTGCAGAAAATAAAAATATACCCTACTACGATTTCTTAGATTATGAATTAGCTACAAAATATTTTGCAGATGGGGTGCATCTAAATACTGAAGGAGCAAAATTATTCACAGCTATGGTAAAGAATTCTTGTGATTTAACATAGGAATTATTAAAACTAAAAAATTGTCATTTTAAAAATTTTTATCCTCAAATTATGCTCTTTAATAGTTACGATTTTTTATTTTATTTTTTACCAATAACATTATTATTATTTTTCTGTTCTCTAAAATTCTTTACAAATAAAATAAGCCTTATAGTAATATTTATATCTTCAATAATCTTTTATGGAAATCATAATTTAAATTATCTTTTCCTTTTTATATTTTCAATATTAGTTAATTTTTATATTGGCCAAAGATTATCGATTCTTGATAAAAAATCAAACATATCTAATTTAATTCTTAAGATAGGAATAATTTTTAACTTAGTCTTATTGTTCATATTTAAGTATTTTGACTTTTTTAGTCTTAATTTATCATTCTTTAATTTAAATATTCCAAGCTTAAATTTAATTCTCCCAATTGGTATATCTTTTTATACATTCCAGCAGATTGGCTTTTTAGTCGATTCTTACAAAGGCAAATCAATTAATGGGAATCTTTTTGAATATGCCACATTCGTTTCTTTTTTTCCGCAATTAATAGCAGGACCAATTGTAAATCATGAACAATTTATAAAACAAATAAAACCTAGCAAATATAGACCAGCAAATTACAAATATATATCAACTGGAATAATAATATTTATTTTTGGACTTTTTAAAAAAGTAGTTGTAGCTGATGAACTTGCACTTAGAGTAGTTGAACCATTTTATAAATTAATTTCTGACGGAGACCTAACTTCAGCTCCAATAGCTTGGATTAGTACAATTTCTTACTCAATGCAAATTTATTTTGACTTTTCTGCATATTCTGAGATGGCTATAGGTCTTGGTTTACTATTTGGCATCACTCTACCTATAAATTTTGATTCTCCTTTTCAAGCAAAATCACTAATTGATTATTGGAATAGATGGAATATTACTCTTTCAAATTTTATAAGTAATTATGTTTATTTTCCACTCTTTAAAAAATTAGCTACTAGATCAAAAAATATTTTTAATGATCATATTAGAGCCATAATTATTGCAATGACAATAACTGGATTTTGGCATGGGGCAAATTGGAACTGTTTATTATTTGGATTTATCCATGGTATTGGACTAAGTATTAATCATTTTTATAAATCAAAAAAAATAAAACTTAAGATACCTAGTTTTTTTCTAAGGATATTATTATTAGTATTTATAAATTTAACATTCGTAATTTTTAAATCTATAAACTTAAAGGAAATAAAGTTAGTTCTTTATTCTATGATTCCATTTAAAACTAACTTATTTAATTCATTCGATATATTTAATTCATATTTTGGTCTTGGTAACATTGAATTTATTTTGCTTGCAATTTTAATAATTGTCACACTAAAATCACCATCATTATTAAAAATAATGGGGTATACCTCAGAAAACAAAAATGAAATAAGAGTTGATTCAATTTTCAAAAAGTTTAATTTATCTAAAATTCATTCATTATTATTTTCAACTTTTGTGACTTTAATTTTCTTTTTAACTATTATTTTAATTCATAGGGGACAAGAATTTATATACTTTCAATTTTAACTAAAAAATTTGCAGAAAAATCAAATAATCTAGTATTTACAAATTAATAAATTTTGAAGATCATTGATATTATTATTTGCTAGGCCTATAGTCCATAAATTATATTTAATTACTTTTGTTCTTATTTGTATATTTTTTTCTAAATTATAAGATCTTAAATTATCTAAATCACAAAACCATTTATTTAATTCTAGAAATAAATTTCCATTTTGATATTTCACAATAGCTTCAAATGTTACCCATAAATCTATGAATTTTTGAGTTGAGAATTTTTTATTTGTTTCAAGGAAATATTTACTTTCATGTTTTGAGAAAAATCTTTCTATCAAAAACTTTTTTGGTACTTTCCTATCAGTTCTCTCTATATCAACACCTAATTTTGTATCAGACCATCCAATTAATATTCCATTTTCACAATGACTTAAACTTACAAAACCTAAATCATTATTCAACTTTGGAGGTTTTCTAGGCGGAGCAACTAAAGGAATAAATAAAGGATCTATACAGAACAAATCTGATAAACATAATCTCATATATGCTCTGGTATATAAAAATATTTTACGATATTTTGATGAGAGGTTATTCACAAAATTTAACTCTTCTTGTGTATTTCTTAGTTCTTTAAGACCAAATGGAACGAACCATAACTTTATATTTTTATGATTTTTAATTTTCATATGTTTTTTTATTTCTGATATTTTTGATACTGATTTCAATTTATAAAATTTTTATTGCATAATTTAGTTTGGTATTATTAAATCTAAATTTTGAAAATCTATTTCAATAATTTTTTCAAAATTCTTTGATAAATCATTTAAAGATTCTTCATTTAATAAGAATTTGTTAGTTTTATATTCTACTCCAACTTTAGTTGCAAAATTGTGAAATGGTTTATTTCTTTTTGTTGGTATAAATTCAAATTTAACTTCTTTAAAACCCAATCTATTCATGATTGACAAGAAGGCATACTCCGCTTTCCTTTGAAAAACTCTGCATGACATAACGAAATTAAATATATTACCAAAACTATCTATTGTTAGAACTAATATTTCTCCATGAGAACCATTTTTATCTGATAGTTCTCCTATTAGTATTTTATTCCCTTTTTCGAGAAAAAATTCTAGATCTTTATTTGTTAACCTTAAACCGTTAAGATTAAATTGATTAGTTTTATTTATGAGCTGCAAAGCTCTTTCCAAGTTAAATCTATCTCCAAACTTAACTGAAAGTCTAGTATCTAAAGATATAAGATATTCATCAATATTGTCATAATCTCCTTTTTCAATTTCAAAATTATTTAATTTTTTTCTATATAAATCAGTTCTATTTTGATCCTCATATGTAATCGAATTAAATTCAAAATTTCTTTTTAAGTTATAAAGAAATTCTGGTAAATTTTCTAGATTATTTTCTATTAAATAACAGGTAATTTCATGATTTGAATTTTTTACTTCTTGAATTTCAAGTTTATTGTCATCAATAAATATGCAAGAATCAGCTGTTAGATTTATTGCTTTTAATAGATTTATAATTTGAATTGACTTAGGTTCATAAGTTCCAATTAATTTAATAAAGTCAGATTCTTTAAGGGGGAAATCATTTAACTCAAAAGCATTTTTTATAAGATCTTTATCATTCTTTGAAACCGCTACTAATAATATTCCATTATTTTTTAAGTATTTTAAAAATGTTTGAAAAATAAAAAAGAAATATCCAATATCATTTTGTCCAGCGTTAATTCCAGATGGACCATCTTCGCCAAGAACTCCTTTCCATAAAGTATTATCTAAATCAAGAAATATAATTTTTTTTGATGAATCTTCTTTAATAGCTTGTTGTGATATTAACCAAGCTAATCTACCAATTTCTTTGTTTTTTATAGGTAATCCAGTTCTTATGAAATTTGATAATGAAAAATATTCTTCAGAAATAAAATAAGAAGATAATCTATGCGCTGCAATTTTTATGTCTTCATATATTATTAAGTTGTTTGTCTGATCTTGAAATATTTCTGGGACTGGAGAATTTATATAAATAAATTTAGCTTCACTATATTTTTTTGAAATTAATTCTTGAAATAATCTTATTTCTTGTCGATATTCCTCGATTTGCCTTATATCAAAAAGAAACCCTGTTCTCCAATTTAAAGCCTCCACAAAATCCCATGGGAAAAGAATAAAAATTATTTGTTCAAAATTTAATGATCTATCATTTGAAATCAAAAATTGTTTTAAAGTTCCAAAATCTAAAGTTTGAATTGTGATATCAAAGCCTTTTTTTGCATAAAAGCCTTTTATAAAAATATTCAATTGGTTTACTTCAGCAGAACTAAATAAACAAATTTTTTTCTTTTTTAATTTTTCTAGATTTCCTGGTTTTAGTAAATTAACTGCTTCCAGATAAGATATAGGAGCATTCATGGTATAGCCCCACCGGTACAATCAATTAATGAACCTGAAATTAAAGAGCTATCATTATCTAGAATCCATTTTATTTGTTTCGCTGCCTCTTCCATTGAAGTAAGTTTTCCTGTAAGCATCCTATCAGCATTTATTTGTTGACTTATTTTTGATAAATTATTATTCATACCTCCATCGAGAGCTTCATAATTTAAGCCAATTACTCTTCTTTTGTATCTTGCCAATTCTAAAGCCAAAATTTTTGTGAGATTTGGAATTAAACTTTTTGATAAAGAATACATAGGACTTTTCCAATTGTGTCTTCCTGGACTTGAAGCACTTGATCCTACAATAATTAAAGGTGCATTTTCTACTCCTTTTTCTATTAAGAATTTAGATAAAGATACTATATCTTTCAAAGGATCTGAAATATTTTTCTTAATTGAATTTTCTAAATCATATGCTGAAGTCAATTGTATATTATCTGGCGATGGGCCAGCACAATGAATGATCCCTCTAATACTAGAATAATTTTCTAAAGGATCCAAATCAGAATAAGATTTTAAAAGTATAAATTCTTCACTATTCGAGAGGGATAATCCCCTTGCCTGATTACCAAGAATTGATAAAATATTTTTTCCCAAACCACCAGTTGCTCCGGTCACGAGAAAAATTGAATCTTTCTTATAGTTTTTGTCTTTATTTTTATAATTCTCATAATTATTTATTGAAGAATGCAAAATATAGGAATAACTTCCTTTAGTTAGTAAAATATCACTTCTTTTATCAAAAATTGAAACTTTAACTTCCCCTCCAAATTGATCAACTCTACAACTTTTTCCGGTGACAATTAATTCACAAGGAGTAATTGTGGGAGATATAAATTTCATCTTCATATCAGTCAATAAACATTTTTCACCAGGCATGTACATCCCAGCTAATCTTGAGAAAAGACAAGAAGAAAAAGCACCATGCAAGATACATTGACGATACTCAGTTGATGAAGCATATACTGGATCTATATGAAGTGGATTGAAATCACCAGACAATTCAGCAAAATCAATTCTATTTTGGTCAGTGATTGATACTTGAAATTGATATTCTTTTTCCATTAATTTTATATACCCTTACTTTCTAAAAGTAATTTAATTGTTCTATATGATGTAAACATTTCAAACTCGCTCCCTTCTATTTCAACACAAAACTCATTTGCTATTGCAGAAATTAAGGAAACTTGTGCTAATGAGTCCCATGATGGATGTGACAAATTTGAAAGACTTTCCACATTTGTTTCTTCACTTAAATCAAAAATACTTTTGAAAATTGAATTTAATTTTTGAATATCAGAATCCAGCATTTCAAATTTTAAACACTAATATAATTTAAATATACAAAAATTTCTTTACATATTTTTATTCTTTTTCAGAATTTTAATCTAATAGATTATAATCTTAAGGGGTATATAATCAATATTAATATAAACTCGGAGAAAATTTATTATATGAAAAAATGGGTAAAATTAATTTCATACAATTTTTTCTTTTTAATTATTTTTTTTGAACTTATAAGTTCTTTATTTTTTAGAAAAACTATACAAAACAATTTTTTTAGAGAATATCAAAACTTTAATTTTCATAAATTTGGTAGAGGATATCCAAAAAATTACTTTTCTAAAAATGATCAAAACGGATTTGATATTACAGTAAATTCACAAAAAAAGGATTTCTACACCTATACAGATATTCCAAAAACTAAAATTTGGGGAAATAATATTGGTTGTTTTGATTCGGATTTCAAGTTAAATGACAAAACTTTTATCTATCTTGCGGGAGACAGTTTTTCATGGGGCTATACCCACAAAGAACTACATTTTGGAACGCTCTTAAAATCAAAAAATAATAATATAGCTTCCTGTGGAGTATCGCATACTGGTCAGATTCATCAATTTAATAAATTTAAGAAAATAAGAGAAAAATTAAATACTTCTCCAGAAATTGTCATAGTCAATGTATTTACAAATGATATTTATAATGATCATTTCCATCCTCACACAACAATTATTAATGGTTACATGGTAGATAAAAAAAGAATAAAATACAAAAATCAGCAAATAAAAATAGTTGAAGCGTCTGATGAATTACTCTCAGAAAATTTTATTAAGTCAAAAAATACTAATAAGAGGGAATTCATTGGAATAGCTCCTCAAGCAAAATTAGGTAAATTTGATCCAAGAAAATACTCTTCAACAATGGTCTTTTTGGGAGTTTTTATAAAAAACATTATATTAAATCCGAATGAAAAAATTTATGAAATGAATGAAGAAGAATTATCCAGTATTTACAGTCCCGAAGAATACTATGGCTTAAAAAATCAAAAAAATTATCCAATAAATCATAAACTAGGAGAAAAAAATAGGGAAATAATTAAGAATTGGATAAGTGACTCTAAAGAAAATAACTATAAACTAATATTTAGTTTCATAAACCATATGCTCTATTATGATGATGAAGATTTTTGTAAATTTATTGAAGATTTAGATTCAAATTGCCATTACTTTTCAAAATATCTTACAAAAATCGATATCGATCCAGAAAAATTAAAATGGAAAAGAGATAGTCATTTTAATAATTTAGGAAATAAGGTATATGCTGATTATTTGAGAGAAATAATTAACAAAATTTCTTTTAATATTTAATAATATTCTCTAGAAAATAGAATATATAAATGGTGCTACTACTGACCCTTGAGTGAAAATCAATAATGCTCCCATTAACACAATAGTTATAATCAAAGGGGCTAACCAATATTTTTTTCGAACCTTCATAAAGTCCCATATATCTTTAATGAGGTCAATGAATGATTCCATATTTAAAAAATTTTCTTAAGATTAGTTACTGAATCTTTTTTTAATTCCCTGTATGTAATCTTATTATTAAAATCTTTTCTTAAGGGATCATGTTTCAAGAATTTCATAATTAAAGCAATTGGTTGAAGTATAACAATAAATACCAGTCCTAAAATA
>MDSZ01001126.1_pt1 | contig 33529 bp, 35 predicted proteins | sample 811201 | NCBI WGS metagenome assembly MDSZ01 (sample SAMN05326647, study PRJNA326480) | marine metagenome | isolation source: seawater | place: Indian Ocean: North | collected 2010 | reverse complement strand
TGGTGCCCTCGGCCAGACTCGAACTGGCACTCCCAAAAGGGCAAGGATTTTAAGTCCTTTGTGTCTACCAATTTCACCACGAGGGCATTCCGTTTTTTTGTTGTTATTGTTAATATATTAATACACAAGAGTTTTGAAGACCTAAAAAATTATTAATTTAATTATAATCCTTAATATCTTTAATAATATAGCTTTCTCTTCCTCTTACTTCTTCAAAAATTCTTGCAATATATATGCCTATAACACCCAAGGTTAATAATATTGCACCTGAAAAAAAAGATACTGTTACTAAAATACCTGAAGATCCTGGAACTGCGAAATTATTTATCTTTAGATACAAACTATAAACAATAATACCAATAGCTATTATAAAAGAAAAAAAACCAAGAATAATTCCTATGTAAAGTGGTTTTAATGAATAAGCTGTTACACCACTTATAAATTGATAAACTGGTCCAGGGCCAAATAATGGAAATTTTGTTTTACCTGAGTGTCTTGCTTCTCTTACATAATTAACAAATGATTGTTTATAACCAACCCAAACTGATAATCCTCTTATGTAAGGCCTAAATTCTTTTTGTTTCAGTATTTTTTCTAAAGCTTTTTTTGAAATTAATTTAAAATCACCTGCCTCTATTGGCATAGGGATGTCTGAAAGAAAATTAATAATCTTATATGCTATTTTTGTAATCAATAATTTAAATTTTGACTCTCCTAGTCTTTTAGATCTTACTGTATGAACAATATCATTCCCTTTTTCATATTCATTTATTAAGTCTGGAATTAGCTCAGGTGGGTCTTGAAGATCAGAGTCCATATATATTATTACGTCACCTTTTGCATGCTTAAACCCGGCCATTACACAGGGTCCAATACCAAAAGTCCTAGTCATATTAATTATTTTTATTTTTGTGTCTTTTTGTAAATTAGTTAAAACTTCTTCGGATTTATCTGTAGATGCATCATTTACAAATATTAACTCGTATGTCCATCCATTTAATTTGGAAAGACTCTTTTTGACTCTATTAATTAGGTCTGGAAGAATTTTTTCTTCATTTTTAAAAGAAAATATTATTGAAATTAATTTCATTGTATCAATTTTAATTATATAACTAATTAATTATGGAAAAACCAGAGTTTCTTAAGCTTGATAAATGTAAGTTAGACTTGGTAATTTTAGCTGGAGGCAAAGGATCGAGAGTCAAAAAATTCCTTGGAAATTCACCAAAACCAATGGTTAAGTTTAATAACAAATTTTTTCTACAATATCTAATCAATCAATACTCAAAGTATAATTTTAAAAGAATAATTATTCTCACAGGTTTCAGAAGTAAAATAATTCACAGAAAATTTAATAATATCAATAAAAATTTTATAAATATAGTTTGCCTTAAAGAAAAAAAAGAGATGGGCACTGGAGGCGCTCTGTTCGCTCTTAAAAAAATTAATGTAAAAGATTTTATTTTAATTAATGGAGACTCAATATTTGATATAAATCTGAAAAATTTATTAAATAAGTTGCCTAAGAAGTCATTTGGAAGTATTGCACTTTTAAAAAATAAAAATCAGAAAAGTAAAAAATTAAACAATCTTCAGGTTAAAAAAAATTTAATATCCTTCAACACTAAAGGCAAATATATGAATGGTGGAATTTACTACTTTAAAAGTAAAATTTTTAAATACATTAAAAACTCAAAACAATCACTTGAAAATGATATATTGCCTAAATTAATTGAAAAAAAAGAAATTGCAGCGAAAGTTTTTAAAAATTTCTTTTTAGATATTGGCTCAAAAAAATTTATTTTGTCAGCAGCTCCCAAGCTGAAAAAAAATTTCTTAAAAAAAGCAATTTTTCTAGACAGAGATGGAGTTATAAACCATGATTTGGGTTATGTTCATAAGTTTAAAGACTTCAAATTTAAAAATGGTGTTATAAAAGGTCTTAAATATATCGCAAAAAAAAAATATCTTATTTTTATTGTTACAAACCAGGCAGGTATTGCTAAAGGTTTTTTTAGCGAAAAAGACTTCTTTAATCTACATTTAAAATTAAAAAAAATTTTATCAGAAAAAGATATTTATATAAATGATGTTTTATACTCACCTTTTCATCCAAAGGGTGTAATAAAGAAATTTAAAAAAAATACAAATCTTAGAAAACCTGGCAATCAAATGATTGAGATAATCAAAAAAAACTGGGATATAAATTTAAAAAAAAGTTTTATGATTGGGGATAGAGTCACAGATAAACTTGCGGCCCAAAAAAGTAAGATAAAGTTTTTTTATTCTCAAAAAAACTTTTATAAACAAATAAAGATCTTAATTAATTAAATATTTAATGAAAGAATTGTCTAATAGTTATTTATAATTTTTGTATCGCGTAGTTTAAATATCTCAAGCATTTCATCAATACCGGCATCTAAGGAGATACTAGCTTTAAAACCTTTTTTCTCTATCTTTTTATTACTTACAAAATAGTCTCTTTGATCAGGATCTTTTTTGTTTTTTGAAATATTTATTTTTAAATTTTTCACTTTTTTTTGCATTTTCTTAGCTAGCTGAATTTTTGTTATGTTAGCAGATGATAATCCCAAATTAAAAATGTTTGACTTGAGTTTATTAAAGTTCTGAATTGAAAAAATGATAGCCTTTACTACATCTCTCACATGAATATAATTTCTTCGAAAATGAGGCTCAAAAATACTAAGTTTTTTTTTCTTTATTGCAGTCTCAGCAAAATTATTAACTAAAAGGTCACTTCTCATTCTAAAACTTGAACCAAATACCGTAGCCAATCTAAAAGCTATAGTATTTTTAAATTTTAATACTTCTCTCTCTGCATCACACTTTGTTTTCCCGTACAATGAAATTGGATTTAAAGGGCTATCTTCGTCACAAAATTTGTTTTTTTCTCCAATTCCATAACCAGAATTAGTTGTTAAATAAATTAATTTATTTTTTTTCTTTAAATGTCTTGTTAAGATTTTGATAGACTCGTAATTTACTGAGATCGCCTCCTTTTTATTTCTTTCACAAAGAGGCGCACCCACTAATGCAGCTAATGGAATAATAAATTCATTTTTACCTATTAATTTTTTCATCAATCTGAAGTTTCTTATATCAGCTTTTATTAAACTAAAATTTTTATGGTAATTTAGATGTTCTAAAGATTTTTTGTCATATTTGATTAAATCAACTACTGTCACAAAATAACCTTTCTTCACTAATTCTGAAGAAAGCATTGATCCAATATAACCGGCTCCACCTGTAATTAAAATTTTTCTCATAATTAAATTAATTTTTTTGTTCTTTTATCGCGCGTACTTAAAATTGGATTTTTTATGGGCCATTTAAATCTTATTTTTGGATCATTCCACTTAAATGAGGTTTGTTTTTTTACATCAGGATATGGGCCTTTATAGCTCCACTTATAATGAAATACACAATGCTTCGTCAAACATAAGTGAGCACTTGCAAAATTTGGAGGCAATAAGACAGCTTTAGGTTTTTTATGATCTAAAATAATTTTTTTGCATTTTAAATAATTAACTGATTTCTTATTAGCATCAAATATAACAAGTAAAATTTTTCCATAAACACACGTTAACATTTTGAATGATTTAAAATCGCAATGAAACCCTCTTAAAACATTCTTTTTAGATATAGAAAATTTGTCATGATTAAAAATGATTTCTTTAAAATCATTTTTTTTCCAAGTGGACCAATAAAAACCTCTGTTATCTTTAAAGTTCGAGATTTTTTTTATAATTGGGTTTTTCATTAATTTTAGAAATTATTTATCTCGTTTATTATATCTTCTTTTGAGAGGCCGTTTTTATCTAATAAATAATCTCTTCCACCATTTTCAAAATAGTAAATATCCTTCAGTGATTTTACTTTTATTTTAGGGTGATAATTGTAATTGCTAAAATTTTCAAAAACGCATGATCCTAAATTTCCACCTGGAGTTTGTTCATCTACAACTAAAATTTTTTTTAATTTTTTTTATTTTTTCAATTAATTTATTAGGAAATGGTTTTGATTTAAATAAATTTATACAAATAGTTTGATCCTTTTTGTCATTGAAAATTGAAAAACAATTATGAAAGATTTTTCCATGGCTTATTATGCCAATTTTATTATCATTAATCTCCCCAAAAATTTTAAAACCCTCTTCAAAATCACTTTTTGTTATTTTTGGATTAAGATCAGGTTGTTTATCTCTATCTAGTCTTACATAGGAAAATTTAGGATCTTTTATAAAATCTTTTGCGATTAGTTCTGTGGTCAAATTATCAGATGGAGTAAAAATAGAGTTTCCCACTAGTGAATTTAAACAAGCGAAATCCTCATTAGAGTAATGCGTTGGGCCTGCATCAGCATAACCCAAACCAATACCTACAGATATTAAACATATTGGTAACTCCATCAGCCCGGGACCACACTTAACCTGTTCTAACGCCCTTAGTGATAAAAATGGCGCCATAGCATAAACAAAGACTTTATTATTCTCCAATGCTAATCCACTCGCAATATCAATCATCGCTTGTTCTGAAATTCCACAGTGTATGAAATTTTTTGGAAATTTTTCACGAAGCTCGTCCAATGCGGCTGCACCGAAGTCCGCACTTAAAAAATATATCGATTTATCGCTCTCTAATTTTTTTGTAATTTCCTTAATAAATATATCTCTTTGAAGCATGTTATTCTAATTCTTCTCTTGTTTTTTTTATTTGTTCATCTGTCATCGGATTCCAATAATGCCAGTTTTTTTGATTCTCCATGATAGATGATCCTTTTCCTTTTATTGTTTGTGCAAGAATACAACTAAGATTATTATTTTTCTCAATTAAATCTAAGGATTTTGTAATTTCAGATATCGAGTGTCCATTAATTTTTTGGCAATCAATGCCTAAGCCCTCTATCTTTTTATCAATTGGATCTAAGTTCAAGCAATCTTGAGTTTTGCCCAATATGATAAGATTATTAATATCGATGATAATTACTAAATTTTTAAGATTGTGATGTCTTGCAAATAATAATGCTTCCCAAGTTGAGCCTTCATAGAGCTCCCCCTCACTGATTATAACGAAAACTTTTTTATCTAAATTGTTTCTAGTATAATATAAAGCCATTCCTGCTCCTGAACCAATGCAATGACCTAGAGATCCAGAGGTAATGTCTATTCCTGGAATTTTGGTATTTCCAAATATTCTTAATTTTGTTTTTGATTTTCCCCAATTATCCCACTCCGATTTGTCAATTATCCCAAAATCTCTTAAAATTGGATATAAAGTTGAAGTTGCATGACCCTTACTTATTAAAACCTTGTCCTTAAAAGATTTTTTTTCCTTATCTAACCTTACATATCCACCATGATAAAGTGTGACAGCTAGTTCCATCATTGAAAATATTGAACCAGGATGACCTTGCTTGGTAAGTAAAAATTTTTCGAAAATTTCTTTTCTATATTTTTTAGCCAATTGATTTAAATCATTAACCTTCAATTTATTGTGTCTCCAAATATTTTTCGTTTAAGTTTTATTTTTGTCATATCTATTATATTTTCCATCGCTTTTGAACCAAATTTTTTCTTTATCAGCTCAAGAAATGGAATATGCGTGTGATATTTGATAAAAGCATCATCTCTTAACTTCAAAATTTTTGCAGCACTTAATTTTTCAGTTGGGAGCGGTAATGTTTCAAATGAATGAAACGAGTATCCTTCATAACTACTTGGTAATGGAATATTCTTCTCTTTGGCGTCTTTATAAAGTTGGCTCCCAGGTAATGCCATTGCTGCATAAGTATTCCAACCAGCAGTACATAAATTTTTACTTAGCTCGAATGTTTTGCTAATTGTTTCCTCGGTATCACCTGGTAATCCAAAAATATAATTAGCCATAACATTAATATCTGCATCATGTACTTTTTGAATTACTTCTTTCACATCGACATCCTCGAATTTACCTTTAGCGACTTCCAGCCTAACTTTTTTATCCCCGCTTTCTATACCAAGACAAAGCCATTTAATTCCAGCTTTCCTAACAGTTTCTAAAATTTCAGGTCTTTTTACAGTATCGATTCTACTATAACTCCACATCATCAATGAATCATCTTTATTTCTCTCTGCTAACATTTTACAAAGAGGAAGATAATATTTTTGATTTAACAAAAACATTTCATCTACGATTCTTATTGTTTTTACTCCCATTTTAAACAACTTATCAAATTCTTTAATAATAAATTCTGGTGACCAAAATCTCATTCCACTATAATTAGATGCAACACCAATTTCCTCACTATCGTTTCTATTGACTAAATTAATCATGCAAAAACTACATTTAAATTGACAGCCTAGACTTGTCTGAATACTCGCATAGGGAGATCTTTTCTCAAAATCATATTCTGCATGCCACATTGGAGATCTATAAAGATCCAAAGGTCTATTTTTGTAAGGAAGCAAATCCCATGCATATCCGGGAAGATCAATATCCATTTTTTCAGTAGGGACAACTCTTTCTGGCAAATTTAAAAAAACTTTTCCATTTCTTCGAACTGCTAATCCTTTAATATTTTCTAAAGAATCTGGTTGAATGCTTTTTAATTTAAGAACATTTCTCAATGCATAAACACCCTCATTTGTAAAAACAAAGTCTATACTTTTTTCTTTTTTTAATGTTTCTACAGGTAATGCTTGGACATGAGATCCTATAAAAGCTATTGGAATAGAAATTTTATTTTCTTTTAAATAGTTTGCGATATGTACAGCTCCACTCATATTAGTGGTCCCGGCATTAACATTTTGCCCATAAACCACAAAACAAATAAGTTTAGGATTTAAATTTAAAACTCTCTTTGAAATTTGATCCTCTTTTAAACCTTCGGCATTTGCATCAAGAATGTTAACGTTGAAACCTACGGACCTGACAGACTCTGCTAAAAGTAAAGCCCAAGTTGGCGGCTCAATAGCTGCATAATCTTTGGATAATTTTTGATAAGACTTTGATGAATTTGAAGCTACCAAAAAACAACAGTCTATATTTTTTTTTGTCATATTTTAATATTATTGAGAAATTTACAAATTTGAATAATTTTTTCTTTTTTTAAATCTGGAAAATTACCTATATAATATCCAAAATTATGTATATGATCCACGTTTTTAAAATCTTTATAATTAATTTTCTTTTTGATTAAATTTTTTAAGTAAGGTTGTCTTAATTGATTACCTCCGCCTGCATTTCCTCTCCTAAATTCAATTTTTTGTTTTTTAAGTTCCCTCTCAAATATATTTCTTTTTTTTAAATTTTTTGTTTTTAAAATAAGTGGAAAAGCATAATTTGAAGTTCCCTTAAAATCAAAATCCGTAAAATATTTGACTGGACTGATATTTCTTAAAAAGATTTTATAATTTATTGTTCTTTTTTTATTATTTATATTTAACTTTTTAAGTTGGTTTATTCCAATTAATGCTCCAATTTCATTATTTCTAAAATTTAAAGTTGGATATAAAAAAATAAATTTTGGTGATAAATTTTTAAACTTTTTTTGTAATTTTTTTTCATTTTTTTTATATGGAGTTTCTCTTAACATGCCATGAGACCTTAGAATTTTTGCTAATTCATCTGTTTTTTTATCATTTGTTGATATCATTCCTCCCTCAATAGTTGTCATATGGTGTGCGTAATAAAATGAAAAGTTTGAAATCAGTCCAAATTTACCGAGTTTAACATTATTGAAAGTAGCTCCGTGACTTTCACAAACATCTTCGATTAAAAATATTTTTTTCTTTTTTAAGATACCAATTAATTTTTCGTTAAGACCGTTGAAGCCTTGGGCATGAGTTATAAAAACTGCTAAAGTTTTACGGTTTATCTTCTTTATTACTTGATCAATATTCATTGATAAATTATTTAAATTGACATCTACAAACACTGGTTTGAAATTATTCATAATTACTGAATTTATGTCTGACACCCATGTTAAAGAGGGAACTATAATTTCATTTTTATCTTTATTTTTATTTAAATATTTTAGTGCTGAAATTGAAATGAAATTAGCTGATGAGCCAGAGTTTACATATGTTGAATATTTAACGCCCAACCATTTAGACCATTTTTTTTCAAATTCTATAACTTTTTTTGATTGAGTAAGAATAATATTTTTTTTTAATAAATATTTTCGAACGACTTTTAAGTCTTGTTGTGATATATTATTATGCATAAGTGGGTGATTAATTTTCATTTTATTTCCTTATAGTGTTAAAAATCTCATGTGAGCCTTCATAAGAAAATTGAAAAGGTATTTGTACCATTTTTTTTATCTTTTTAAGTAATCTTAATCTATTTTTTTTTGGAACATATAAAAGAAGAAAACCTCCACCTCCTGCTCCCAAAAGTTTTCCACCAATAGCACCATTTTCTAGAGAATAATTGTAAAGATCATCAATTTTTTTATTGGATATATTTTTACTAAGTAATTTTTTCTCATGCCATGCTTCATTCATTAACTCACCAAAATTATTTAAATCATTTTCTGATATTAGTCTCTCTGCTATGTCAACAAAATCCATGATCTTATATACATTTCTTTCTTTTTGTGTCGAAAGTTTCTTCACGTAACTTTTTGCGATGTTATGTGCTTGTCTCTGTATACCGGTATATAAAAGTAACAGATTAGAATTAAGTTTGTTTAAATTTTTTTTAGGAATTTTCTTTATCTTGAATTTATTTCCCTTATTAAAACTAATTTTATTAAAACCTCCAATAGATGTAGCTATTTGATCTTGCGACCCTACTGTCTCATGCATAATTTTTTGCTCAAAATTTATTGCACTTTTTGCTAATTTTAAACCATTTAAATTTTCATTATTCAAAATTGATAAAGCTTTTAATAAACCTACTGAAAAACAAGAACTAGAACCCATCCCACTTTTTGCGGGTAGATCACCATCGTAATGAATTTCTAAACCTTTTTTAACCTTTAAATACTTTAGAAGTCCTTTAACGGCTGGATGCTTTATTTTTTTTATATCTCTTACTTGCTCGATTTTAGACCAAACTATTCGAAATTTGTGATTGAAAAAATTTGGTAAAAATCTGCATGTAATATAAATATGTTTATCTATAGTGGTAGATAACACCTTTCCACCGTTTCTGTTATACCAAGATGGATAATCACTTCCACCACCAAAAAAAGAAATTCTATAAGGAGTTTTGGTAATTATCATAACTTTTTATCTTCCAAATCTTAAACTTTTTTTTATTTTTTTTCCCTTGAGTGTAACAAGGTCAATTTTCAAACTTTTATCTACTCTCATATCAATGTTATTACGCCAAATTCCAGCAGCGAGATGCATGATCCCAATTTTATTATTTGGAATATAAGGTTCAACAAATAAATTTTCGTCATCATTAAAAACAGGTAACAAATTACTTGCTATCCAATTATGACTAAGGGGCAAATATTCAGTTTTAACGTTATCAATATAAACAGCTATGTTGATAGCTAACCCCTCAGATCCAAATATTTTCCCTTTTAATAAAGTTTTCTTTAAATTTTTTTGCCATACTTCCCAACATTCTGATTTTTTTTGCAAAGAAAAAACACCAACATTTAAATGCGGTGCAAAAGCTAATTTTCTTGCTTCATCCTCTTTTATACCTGAGGCTCTTGCGTGTTTATAGTTTTGTGTTTTAATCGACGCAAATTTTCCAAAAAGCCAATTTACTTTAGCCATAATTTTATATCCTGGACCAATTGTTTGAGTAATACCCAATTTACTATTTTCACAGGCTAAAAAATAATTATTTATACACTCCCAGTCATTTACCCACGCATCACAATCAATCCAAAGATACTTTTCATAGTGTGGAAAGTATTTTGGTATAAAGGCTCTTGACACTTGACTTTTCAGCCATTCTTTACCTAAATGCTTGAGCATTGGTATCTCTATATCCCATTCAGCCTTTTTTATTTCATTGACCTTTTTACTAAGAATATTTTTTTGTTCAGAAGTTAGACCGGCATCAAGAACACATATATCGATATCTTTACTTTGTGGAAATCTTTGAATCGATTCAATAAGTTCTAATAAAAGTTCAAAATAGTTTTTATCAGACATTGAAACTATTGTTTTTTTATTCATACTATGCAGCTAAATTATACTTAAAAAATTTAATCTTTTTAAGTCTTAATAATTCTTTAATTTTTTTTTCACACTTTCTAAGTTTTAATTTGTTGGAAGATCTTATTACAATTGAAACACCAACCTTGCCTAGTCTAAAAAAAGGGTAACTACCAATACTTACATCCAAAAATTGTTTTTGAATTTTACCTAATTCTTTACTTATATTACTTTCAACTGTTTGAGTGTTAAGTGTTAAGCTTAATTTTTTTTTACCCCCTTTGAGGTACATTCTGCAATTTTCTATCATAGATTTTAAGATTGCTGGAACTCCCGGAAGACTTAGAACGTTTCTAATTTTAAATCCGGGTGCGGCACTTGAGGGATTTAAAATAAGAGATGAGTTTTTTGGCATTTTTGCCATTTTTTTTCTTCCATCGTTAAAATTTTTTTTACCATAATATTTCTCAAGAATTTTATAAGCTTTGTCATTATATTCATATTTTACATTAAATGCTTTTGAGATTGATTGGGCGGTAATATCGTCATGAGTTGGTCCGATTCCACCAGTTGTAAAAACGTAATTAAAGTTTTTTTGGAGTTCTAGGACATTTTTAATAATTTTTTTTTCTATGTCTGGAATAACCCTAACTTCCTCAACTAATATTCCACAACTATCGTTTAACCACTTGGAAATGAATGAAACATTACTTTCTTGTGTTCTGCCAGATAAAATTTCATCACCAATTATTAAAATAGCTGCATTTACTTTTTTGTTTTTTTTCTTCATATTTCAATAATGAATTTTGAAAGCAAATTAATATCAGGTACTTTAATAAAAAGATACAAGCGATTTTTTGTTGATGTTAAAATACAAAATGAAACTGTAACAGCTCACTGCCCAAACACAGGATCAATGTTTGGACTATTGAATCCCGGTGCAAAAGTCTGGATCACCAGATCTCTTAATCCTGAAAGAAAATTAAAGTATACTCTTCAAATAATTGAGCAAAATGGGAAGAAAGTTGGAGTAAATACACATCTTACAAACAAAATTTTTTTTGAGTCTTTATCAAAAAATAAAATTACAGCTTTCCATAATATAGAAAAGATAGAAAAAGAAAAAAAATACAATAACAAAACTAGATTTGACTTTATGATTGAAAAAAATAAAAAAAAAGGCTTTATTGAGGTAAAAAACGTAACGCTTTCTAGAATTAAAAAAATTGCTGAATTTCCTGATGCGGTAACATCCAGAGGATCTAAACATTTAATTGAATTGGTTAATGCAAGTAAAAAAGGCTATGAGATCTTCTTAGTATTTGTAGTTCAAAGGGAAGACTGTGATTATGTGAAAATAGCAAGTGATATCGACATTGAATATTCAAAATTATTAACAACGGCTTTAAAAGATAGTTTAAAAATACTCTGCTACGATTGTAAATTTTCTCCAAAAGGAATAAAACTTAATCGTCAAATAAAGTTAAAATTTAATGAGTGAAAATTATAAAGAAATATTTGAAAAAGTTAGATTGGCTGGTTCTATAGCATCTGGCGCATTAGATGAAGTTTCAAAAATAATTAAACCCGGCGTTACGACAAATGAAATAGATAAATTATGTTTTGAATTTATTAACGACAACAACGCCTACTCTGCTCCACTTTTCTATCGAGGATTTCCAAAGTCCTGTTGCACATCACCAAATCATGTTGTTTGTCATGGAATTCCTTCAGAAAAAATTTTAAAAGACGGAGACATTTTAAATGTTGATGTTACTGCGTATAAAGATGACTGGCACGGAGATACTAGCAGAATGTTTTTTGTTGGTGAAGTATCTGTTAAGGCAAAAAACTTGGTTAAGACCACTTACGATGCACTTATAAAAACAATTAAAATTTTAAAATCTGATGTTTATTTAGGTGATATTGGATTTTCAATTCAAAGCTATGTCGAGTCAAAAGGTTTTTCTGTTGTAAGAGATTTTTGCGGACATGGAATAGGAAAAAAGTTTCATGAAAGTCCAAATATTTTACATTATGGCGAAAAGGGGAAAGGCCAAAAATTAAAAGAGGGAATGATTTTTACTTTAGAGCCAATGATTAATGAAGGAATTTTTGAGACAAAGACTCTTAAGGATGGCTGGACAGCTGTAACTAAAGATAAATTATTATCTGCACAATTTGAACACACTGTTGGGATAACAAATAATGGATGTGAAATATTTACCTTGTCAAAAAAAGGTTTAGATTTTCCCCCATATAAAATATGATTGAGCGCTACTCTAGAAAAGAATTAGTTGATATTTGGCGGGATCTTAATAAATATAATCTTTGGTTAAAGATAGAAATTGCTGCGGCAGAGGCAATGGAAAAATTAAACGTAATACCAAAAGGTGTAAGTAAAAAAGTAAAATCAAAAGCCAAAATTGATATTAAAAGAATTAAAAAGATAGAAGATAATGTTAAACATGATGTCATAGCATTTTTAACATCTATCACCGAGAAAGTAGGTGAAGAGGCAAAATTTTTACACAAAGGTTTAACATCATCAGATATTTTAGATACTTGCTTTAACTTGCAATTAAAACAATCTGGTCAAATTCTTTTAAAAGATTTTGACAATTTATTAACTTCAATAAAAAAACAGGCAATAAAACATAAGCACACTCTTTGCATTGGCAGAAGTCATGGTATTCATGCTGAGCCCACAACATTCGGATTAAAGATGTTAAGTTTTTATCAAGAATTCCTTCGAAATAGAAGAAGACTTGTTGACTCAATTAATGAAATTTCAACATGCGCTATTTCTGGAGCAGTTGGAACTTTTGCTAATGTAGATCCAAGAATTGAAAAATATGTGGCCAAAAAGCTTAAATTAAGGCCAGAACCTGTCTCTACTCAAATTATCCCAAGAGATAGACATGCTCAATTTTTTTTAACGTTAACTATTATATCCAGCTCAATTGAGAGATTAGCTACAGAAATAAGACATTTGCAAAGAACCGAGGTTGCTGAGGTAGAGGAGTTTTTTGGAAGAAAACAAAAAGGCTCGTCTGCAATGCCACATAAAAAAAATCCTATACTTAGTGAAAACTTAACTGGTTTATCTAGATTAATTAGATCAACAGCAATACCTGCACTTGAAAATATAGTTCTCTGGCATGAAAGAGATATTTCTCATTCAGCAGTGGAAAGAAACATTGGGCCAGATGCAACAATTGCTTTAGATTTTGCTCTAAACAGGTTGAACGATGTAATAAAAAATTTAAATGTTAATTCTTCAAAAATGAAAAAAAATTTAAATTTAACTAATGGTTTGTTTTTTTCACAAAGAGTCATGTTAGAGCTTACCAATGCAGGATTAAAAAGAGAGAAAGCTTATTCTTTAGTTCAACGAAAAGCTTTAGAGGCATGGAAAAAGAATGCATCATTTTATGATTATCTAGCAAAAGATAGTAATATCATAAAAAAAATACCTGTTAATAAATTAAAAAAGTTATTTGATTTTAGTTACCATACTAAAAAAATTGATATAATTTTTAAAAGAGGTTTAAAAAAAAATTAAATGAATAAAAGAAAAAAATTGTACGAGGGTAAGGCAAAAATCATTTACGAAACTAACGACAAACATTTGTTGATTCAACACTTTAAAGATGATGCAACAGCATTCAATAATCTTAAGAAAGCAAACATTGAGGGTAAGGGAGTAATTAATAATAGAATATCTGAACATATCTTAACTAATTTGAATGATTGCGGGATCAAAACACACTTGGTCAAACGCTTGAATATGAGGGAACAATTAATTAAAAAAGCAGAAATTTTCCCTATTGAATTTATAGTTAGAAATATTGCGACCGGATCTTTAACTAAGAGACTGGGGATTTCAGAAGGGACAAATTTGAAAAAGCCATTATTAGAATACTGTTTGAAAAATGATGAGCTGGGTGACCCCATAATTTCAAAAGAACATATATTCAATTTCGGTTGGGCGAACAAAAAAGAGGTAGATTTGATTGATACAATTTCTTTAAGAATAAATGACATTCTTATAGGTTTATTTAGAGGTGTTGGTATTAAATTAGTAGACTTTAAAATAGAGTATGGAAAAATTTGGGATAAGGAAAAGGAAAAAAATGAAATAGTTTTAGCTGACGAGATAAGTCCAGATACTTGCAGATTATGGGATATCAAGACTGAAAAAAAACTTGATAAAGATAGATTTAGAAAGGATTTAGGAAATGTTATTCAAGGATATCATGAAATTGCAAGAAGACTTGGTATCATGCCAGAAGAGAGTAATATTAAAGAAGTAAATTTTGGAAAACCAACGTCAATTAAATTCAAGAAAAAATAAATTGAAAATTTCAGTAACAGTTACCTTAAAAAAGGATGTTCTAGATCCACAAGGAAAAGTTATTCTTCAAACATTAAATGGCATGGGTATGGAAAATCTAAAGAACTTAAGACAAGGTAAATATTTTGAACTTGAGTTAGAGGAGGAAAACGAGGAAAACGCAATTAAACAAATAGATGATGCTTGTAAAAAATTACTAGTAAATTTAATAATTGAAAATTACAAAATAGATATCTTGAAATGAAATCTAGCGTAATTGTTTTTCCCGGGTCAAATTGCGATAGAGATATCGCCGTTGCACTTGAAAAGATGCAATTTAAAAATAAAATGGTTTGGCATAAAGATAACACTCTTCCAAAATCTGATTTAATAGTTTTACCTGGTGGGTTTTCCTATGGTGATTATTTAAGGTCAGGAGCTATTGCTGCTAAATCCAATATTTTGAGGGAAGTTATTAAAGAAGCCAACAAGGGATGCCTTGTAATAGGAATTTGTAACGGCTTTCAAATCTTAATTGAAACTGGACTTTTAAGGGGCGCACTTCTCCGAAATATAAATTTAAAATTTTTATCAAAAAATGTATTTTTAAAAGTAAATAACAATAATAAATTTTGTTCAAATTTTAAAAAAAATCAAATTATTGAATTAAATATAGCTCATAATGAGGGAAATTACTTTACAGATGCAAAACATTTGAAAGAGCTTGAGGATAAAGAATTAATTCCATTTAAATACTCTAATAGTGAGGGTGATCTCTCTTCAGATTATAATCCAAACGGGTCATTAAACAATATAGCTGGCATTCTAAATGATAAAAAAAATATATTAGGTATGATGCCTCACCCTGAAAGAATGATTGATGGCTTAATTTCGAATAACGATGGTGCGAACTTATTTGCGAGTATTTTAAAGTAATGAAGATAGATAAAAATATAATTGAAAAACACGGGCTTACTTTAAATGAGTATTCACAAATTCAAAAGCTTCTGAAGAGAAATCCTAATCTGCTTGAACTGGGTATTTTCTCAGCTATGTGGAATGAACACTGTTCCTATAAGTCATCAAAAGTTCATCTTAAAACTCTTCCAACAAAAAATAAAAACGTAATACAAGGGCCAGGTGAAAATGCTGGCGTGATTGATATTGGAGATGAAGACGCAATAATTTTCAAAATTGAAAGTCACAATCACCCATCTTTTATAGAGCCATACCAGGGGGCAGCGACCGGTGTAGGTGGAATATTACGTGATGTTTTTACTATGGGCGCAAGGCCAATAGCATTGTTGAACTCAATTCATTTTGGTGATCCAAAAAATAAAAAAACAAAAAATCTTCTTAACGGGGTCGTTTCAGGAATAGGAGGTTACGGTAATTGTATTGGTATACCAACTGTAGCTGGCGAAACAAAATTTAATAGCACTTATAATGAAAATATTTTAGTGAACGCTATGGCAGTGGGTCATGCAAAAAAGAATAAAATTTTTTATGCTAAAGCGAAAGGTTTAAATAAGCCTGTTATTTATGTAGGTTCTAAAACAGGAAGAGATGGAATTCACGGTGCTTCAATGGCGTCTGCAGAATTTGATGAAAATTCAGAGGAAAAAAAACCTACAGTTCAAGTCGGTGATCCGTTTACAGAAAAGCTTTTAATGGAAGCTTGCTTGGAACTCATGAAAGAAAATTCAATTATTGCAATTCAAGATATGGGAGCTGCTGGTCTTACTTCGTCAAGTGTTGAGATGGCATTTAAAGGAGGTTTAGGAATTCAATTAAATTTGGATAAAGTTCCCTGCAGAGAAGAAAACATGACGCCATATGAAATGATGTTGTCAGAGAGTCAAGAGCGTATGTTAATTATTCTTGAGGAAAACAAAGAAGAGCAAGCAAGGAAAATATTTAATAAATGGGATTTAGATTTTGCGGTAATTGGAAAAACAACAAATGATAAAAATCTTACTCTTACCTACAAAGAGGACAAAGTGGCAATTATACCCATAGAACTTTTATCATCAAAGGCCCCAAAGTATGAGAGAAAATGGAAAAAGATTAAATTACCAAAGAAAAATAGTAATCAGGAAATAAAAAAAATAAATTTAGAAGAGTCCTTAATAAAGATTTTATCCTCCTCAAATTATTCAAATAAAAGTTGGGTAACACAACAATTTGATAGTATGGTTATGTGCGATACATTACAAAATTTTAGTTTGGATGCTTCAATTGTTAGAATTCATAAAAAAGAGAAAGGAATTGCAGTGACTGTCGATTCCTCAGCAAATTATTCAAAAGCACATCCTCTTACAGGAGGAAAACAAATAATAAGCGAAAACTGGAGAAATTTAATTTCTGTTGGGGCCAAACCACTCGCTATAACTAATTGCTTAAACTTTGGAAATCCAGAAGACCCTGAAGTTATGGGAGAATTTGCTGAAACAATTATAGGAATGAAAGAGGCTTGTGAATACTTAGACTACCCCGTTGTTTCTGGAAACGTATCTTTTTATAATGGAACAAATAAAAAAAACATATTTCCTACACCAGTTATTGGAGGTGTGGGATTAATACAAAATGTAAATCAAAGCGTTAATCATTTCTTTAAAGAAATCGGTAACACTTTAATTTTAATTGGTCAAACTTTCGGTCATATATATCAAAGTGCTTTTCAAAAAGAGATTCTAAATAAAGCAGATGGACCTCCACCTGAAGTAAACCTTTTTAACGAAAAGAATAATGGAGAAGTAGTTTTAAAGATTATTAATGAAAACTTGATTAAGTCTGCTCATGATATTTCCGCTGGAGGTCTTTTAGTGGCTATCAGTGAAATGTCTATTTATTCTGGAATTGGAATTAAAATCTCAAAACCAAAAAAATTTTTAAATTTAGCAGAATATTTTTTTGGTGAAGACCAAGGAAGATATCTAGTAGAGGTTGATAGTAAGATGGTCGATAAAGTTATCGATAAACTTAAAAAAAATAACATACACTATGAGAAAGTTGGTATCACTCAAAAAAATTTTATTGAATTACCAGGTGAATTTAAAATCAATACTTTAAGTCTTAAAAAAATTAATGATAAGTGGTATCATAAATATTAATGGCACTAAAAGCTAAAGAAATAAAAGACCTAATTCTTCAAGGAATTCCGGACGCGACTATAGAGATAAAAGATTTAATGGGCGACAATAATCACTATTCCGCAATAATTAAGTCTAGTGTATTTAAAGACATGAGCAAAATTGATCAACATAAACTTGTTTATAAATCGCTAAAAGGAAAAATGGGAAATGAGTTGCATGCTTTAACAATCACTACTCAGGAAAAATAAAATGGGAGAAAATATTAAAGAAGATATTCAAAAAATTATAAACGAAAATGATGTTTGCCTTTTTATGAAAGGCACACCGGACTCTCCTCAATGTGGTTTTTCAATGGCAGTTTCAAATGTTCTTAAGCACATTGGGATTAATTTTAAAGGTATAAATGTTTTAGAAAATGAAAATTTAAGACAAGGTATAAAAGATTTTAGCGACTGGCCGACTATTCCTCAATTATATATAAAAGGTGAGTTTATAGGTGGTTGTGATATAGTTAAAGAAATGTTCGAAAATGGTGAATTAAATAAAAAATTTACCGAAAAAGGTCTGCTTAAAAAATAATTATCTCTTAAATCTCATTCTCAAAATTTTACTAAAATATTTTTTTATTAAAGATATAAATGTTATTTTTATATCATCTTTGTTTTGTATATTATCGTCTAACTCAATATCTATTTTGTTTTCCCAATATAATTCTAAAATTAAACATTCTCTGAATGATTTTTCAATTCTTTTTGCTGATGACACGGATAAAAATGGATCCAAGATTTGATTCTTTTTTGAATAAATTAATTTTTTAGAAATATCATCATACACGAACCACCATTTATGCTCTTTTTGATTTTCAAACACGATATTATCACCCAATCTTGATGGAAGTTCCACATACCCTTTTTTTGAAATTCTTTCTAACTCTTTTACAAAAAAATTTATATCTTCAACATGCTCAATGACATGGCTTGAAATTATAAAATCAAATTCGTTATCTTTAAAGGGAAGTTTTTTTTCTAAAATTTGAACAAATTTTTTATTCTTATAAAACTCTTTTAAATCCTGCACATCTGCCACAGTATTCGCAAATTTATTTGCTGTATACCCACAACCTATATCTAAAATTTTCCAATCTGGATTTTTACTTAATAAATTTTCAATACTTTTTAATGAAGATCGTTTAATCAAAATAGTTACTATCTTGAGTAATACTCAATTACTAAATTTGGTTCCATTATCACAGGATATGGCACTTCAGAAAATTTGGGAACTCTTACCAATTGAACAGATTTATTTTTATTGTCAATTTTAATGTACTCTGGAACATCTCTTTCTTTACTTTGAACTGACCCATCAATTGCTGTGAGTTTTTTTGATTTATCTCTGACATCAACGATATCTGTTTCTTTAAGAGAGAAACTTGAAATGTTTACTCTTTTTTTATTAACTCTTATATGGCCGTGATTGATAAGTTGTCTTGCTGCAAAAACTGTTGGAGCTAGCTTTGATCTGTAAACTACTGTATCTAATCTACTCTCTAAAAGAGCAATCAAATTTTCAGATGTATCACCTCTTTTTGCAAAAGCTTTTCTATAAATATTTCTGAATTGTCTTTCATTTATATTTCCATAATATGCTTTTAATTTTTGCTTAGCTTGAAGCTGAATACCATAATCTGTTGGTTTACCTTTTTTATTTTGACCATGTTGACCTGGTGGATAAGCTCTGACGTTAAATGGACTTTTGGGTCGACCCCATAAATTCGCTTTTAATCGTCTGTCAACTTTATGTTTTGATCTTAATCTTTTTGTCATTAATGTCCCGGTTATAATCCTTGATATAAAAAAGTCAATTATGCTTTTTTATTTTATCCTTGGTTAAGGAACTGATAATGCTTGTTAAAATCCTAATTTCCTTATCATTAGCCTGAAATCTATAAAAAAGGTTGTTTATATTTGTCATCATCGAAGATTTTTTTTCTCTAGGTTTAAAAAATGATTTATTTTCTAATTTACTCTCGATAATTTTTAATAAATTTTTCATTTCTTTTTTAGATGCGCTGCTTAGTTTTTGTTTAATCTTTTTCTTTCTTTTTGCTAATAATTTAGATATTTCATAGCAAACTAGCAAAACAGAATGAGATAAATTTAATGACTGAAACTTATTCTCTGTGGGTATAGTTACTATGTAATTTGAAAATGAAATATCTGCATTAGATAACCCTGAAGCCTCAGAACCAAACATTAATCCAATATTTAGTCCAATATTTTTTTTTAAAATGTTCTTAAACTCTATTATGCTGATGTGCTTTTTATTTAAATATCTTGACCTTGCTGAAAAAGAAAAAATTAAGTTGAATTTTTTAATTGCATCTTCAGTTTCTTTAAATACTTCACATCTTTTTAGTATATTTATTGCCCCAACTGAGGTAGCTAGTGCTTTTTGATTTGGCCATCCATCTCTTGGATTGGTAATTAATAATTTTGAAAATCCGAAATTTTTTAAAGCTCTCGCTGAAGATCCTATGTTTTCACCAAGCTGTGGTTTCACTAAAATAAAACTAAACTTATTTTTCATTAAGATTTGCAGGAGCTTTTTCTTTAAAAAGCTTATACTCCAAACTATCAATTAAAGCTTTGAACGAGGCCTCAATGATATTTTGAGATACACCAACAGTAAACCAACTTTTGCCAGTTTTATCAGTGCTTTCTATCAAAACTCGTGTTGTCGCTCCAGTTCCGGTATTTAATATTCTTACCTTATAATCTAATAATTTTAGGTCGTTAAAATATTTATAATATTTTTCAACTCTCTCAAAATTATTTCTTATAGCATTATCAAGCGCATTCACAGGTCCGTTTCCAGATCCTGAACATTTAATTTCCTTTCCATCAATTAAAAAAGTCACCTCCGCCTTAGTCTCAATTTTGTTAGATTTTTGAACTGTAACATTATAATTTTTTACTTTTAAATACTCAGGTAATTTTCCTAAAAGTCTATTTGCTAATAGCTCAAAGGATGCATCAGCTCCCTCGTATGAATAGCCGCTAAACTCTCTACCCTTAACTGCATCTAAAATTTTTTGTACTTTGGGGTCTTTTGAATCTATCTTAACTCCATAATTTTCAAGTCTTGAGATTATATTTGCTCTCCCAGCTTGATTAGAAACAATTATATTTCTGTGATTACCTACTAATTTTGGATCAATATGCTCGTAGGTTTTAGGATCTTTTTTAACAGCAGATACATGTAAACCACCTTTATGAGAGAAAGCAGAAGCTCCGACATAAGCTAAATTCCTATTTGGTTTTCTATTTAAAATTTCATCCAAATAACGTGAACACTCGGTTAGTAAAGATAATTTATCTCTTTTAATATTGATTTCGAATTTTTTACTAAAAGTTGGTTTTAAAAAAAGAGTAGGAATAATTGATATTAAATTTGCATTTCCACATCTTTCACCTAAACCATTTATTGTTCCTTGAATTTGTCTTGCTCCAGCAAGAACAGCTGTTAAAGAATTACTAACGGCGTTTTCAGTATCATTATGTGCATGAATTCCAATACTTTTTCCAGGGATAACTTTACAAACATTGCTAACTATTTCTCCAACTTCATTAGGTAAAGTTCCTCCATTAGTATCGCAAAGAACTACCCACCTTGCTCCCTCGTCGTAGGCCTGTTTTAAACAGTCCAGAGCATAATTCTTATTATTCTTATAACCATCAAAAAAGTGCTCTGCGTCAAATAAGAATTCTTTTTTATTTTTAACGAAATGTTTTGCAGTCTCTTTTATATTTTTTAAATTTTCCTCATTCTTTATTCCTAAAGCAACTTTTACATGGAAGTCCCAGGATTTTCCTACGACACACACAGTTTTACATTTAGCATTCATTAAAGGAGATAAATTTGGATCATTATCAGCACTTATTCCATTTTTCTTAGTCATTCCAAATGCGGTGAATTTTGTGTTACCTAAATCTGGTGAATTTTCAAAAAACTCATTATCAATAGGGTTAGCACCTGGCCAACCTCCCTCTACATAATCCAGACCGATTTTTGATAAAATTGAAGCTATTTTATTTTTATCCTCTACAGAAAAATTCACTCCCTCTGTTTGTGCCCCATCTCTGAGTGTTGTATCGAAAATAAAAAGTTTATCTTTACTCATTTATACTTCCATTCTGTTTTATCTTTTTTATCCTCAATTACTATCCCCTCTTTTTGAAGGTCTTCTCTAATTTTGTCAGCTAGTTGAAAATTTCCCTTTGACTTAGCATTTTTTCTTTCCTCAATTTTACTTAATATTTCCTTTTCTGAAATATCTACTTTACTTTTTTTCATTTTTTTTCTATCAACTAAATTCTCGTTAAATAAACCTATAAGTCTACAAGCCTTATTAAATTCTTTTTTTTTCTTATCATCTCCGTTCAAAGATTGATTGTATAAATCATGTAATTTTGAAATGTACAAAGGAGTATTTAAATCATCTAGCAAATCTAAAAAACAATCGGGAATTTTATCAGAAAAGTCACTTGAATACATCGAATACCATTTATCTAAAATCTTTGATTGCTCAGTCAATAACTGATTATTCCAGTCAAGCGGTTGTTTGTAATGAGCACTTAAAAGCGAAAGTCTGACGACTTGTCCTGAATATTTATTATTTGCATCTTCAATAGAAGTTATATTTCCGAGTGATTTGGACATTTTTTCTTTATTCATTGTGACAAAACCATTATGAACCCAATAATTTGCAAACTTATCTGTTTTGTTATGAACACAAGATTGAGCTATCTCATTTTCATGATGAGGAAAAATTAAATCTAGTCCACCACCGTGAATATCAAATTGTTTTCCTAAATATTTTTCACTCATAACAGAACATTCAAGATGCCATCCCGGTCTTCCTCTTCCCCAGGGAGAATCCCAGCCCGGGTCATCAGAGTCGGATGGTTTCCAAAGAATAAAGTCTAAAGGATCTTTCTTAAAATTAGAAACCTCTACTCTAGCTCCTACTTTAAGCTCTTCTATTTTTTTGTTTGATAAATTTCCATATTTTTTAAAAGATGATATTGAAAAATATACATGTCCCTCGTTTTCATAAGCCGCTTTTTGCTGAATTAGTTTTTTTGTCATTTCTACCATTTCTTTTACATGCTCTGTTGCTTTTGGTTCTTTGTTTGGTCTTAAACAAAATAAATTTTTACAATCAGAATGAAATTTTTTTGTGATTTCTTCGGTTAGTTTTTTTATTGAAATTTTTTTACTTTTGGATGCTTCAATTATCTTATCGTCAATATCAGTTATATTTCTTACATATGTCACTTCATCTTTGCCATAAAGTTCTATTAAAACTCTGTATAACAAGTCAAATATTACTAAAGCACGAGCATTACCTACATGTGGTTTATCATAAACTGTAGGTCCACAAACATATAAAGAAATTTTTTTTTTATTAATTGGATTAAATATTTCTTTTTTTTTCGTAAGTGAATTTGTTAAATAAAGGCTATTCATTAAATTTGCAAACTGGTATTGGATTCATTTTGTGTAAATTTTTTTCTCTAATCTTTAAATATTTCTGATAATTTGGATCATTCTTATTTTCCATAGCTTTTTCAAGATCTTCATAACTCATTCCAAGTTGTTGGACGTCATTTCTTCCATCATCCCACAGCCCGTCTGTCGGTTGAGAGTTTAAAATATCCTTAGAAATTTCCAAGTGTTTTCCTAGCTCCCAAACCTGAGTTTTTGTACAATCTGCTATTGGAGAAATATCTACACCTCCATCACCATATTTAGTATAAAAACCAACACCAAAATCCTCAACCTTGTTCCCTGTTCCGACTACAATACCTGAATTAGCTGCAGCAACTTGATACAACGTTGCCATTCTCAATCTTGCTCTAGAATTCGCAAATCCATGTTCATTATCAAAACGAGTTAAAACCTGAGAAAATGAATTAAACACTTTATCCATTTCAAGTAAATGGTGTTCCACATTATTGAATTTACTTTTTAACCATTTTGCATGCATCAAACTTAGATCATGTTGAGATTTTATTTGTTTGATTGGCATTGTTAACACAATTGTTTTTCTTCCAGTGTTTGCACATAGAGTACTTACTACGGATGAGTCAATACCACCTGAAATACCAACAACTAATGATTTTGGATTGTAAGAACTTTTCTCACAATAGCTGTTTATCCAGTCAGTGATAGTTTTTGCTCTTTTTTTTACTTCCATAATTAATACCTTACCTCTTTTTAAGGTTAAGTCTTAATAATTACAATAATTATTAAGACGCAGCTTGAATAATTTTTTTTGAATATTTTGAATTTTTCTTTAATTCTTCTGATATCAAAAATGCTAGTTCTAAAGCTTGAGTAGCATTTAATCTTGGGTCACAATGAGTTCTATATCTATTAGATAATTCTTTTTCAGATATTTTTTGGGCTCCCCCAGTACACTCAGTTACATCTTGGCCTGTCATCTCTACATGAAGACCTCCCGCGTAAGTTCCCTCTGCTGGGTGAATTGCGAAAAAGTTTTTCACCTCTTTTAAGACATTTTCAAAAGGTCTTGTTTTAAAACCGTTGTTAGCTTTAATTGTATTCCCATGCATTGGATCACACGACCAAATTACTTTTAAACCTTCTTTCTTAATGGCTCTAATAAGCTTAGGTAAAAATTTCTCTACGTTTTCAGATCCAAATCTCGAAATTAAAGTAAGTCTTCCAGGTTCATTATCTGGGTTAAGAATGTTACAAAGTTCTATTAGTTCATCTGGTTTTAATGTTGGCCCACATTTTAAACCAATTGGATTTTTAATTCCTCTACAAAATTCTACGTGTGCACCATCTGGTTGTCTAGTTCTATCACCGATCCAAACAAAATGTGCAGAGGTGTCATGATACTCTCCTGTAGTAGAATCAACTCTTGTCATTGCTTCCTCAAAAGGCAATAATAATGCCTCGTGTGATGTGTAAAAATTAACAGTCCTGAGTTTTCTATTAGTATCTGGATTTATACCGCAAGCTTCCATAAAAGAAATTGCGTCACTAATCTTATCTTCAATTTCTTTATATCTTCCTTTAGTTTTGTTATTTATAAATCCTAAATTCCAAAGATGTACTTGTCTCAAGTCTGCAAAACCTCCTTGTGAAAATGCTCGTAATAAGTTTAATGTTGAAGCTGATTGAGAATAAGCTCTAAATAATCTTTTGGCATCTGGTTCTCTTGCTTTTTCATTAAATTCCATTCCATTAATATTATCGCCCAAGTAGCTAGGTAATTCTTTACCATCCTTTTTTTCTGTAGGTGCACTTCTGGGTTTTGAAAACTGACCAGCTATTCTACCAACTTTTACAATTGGTAAAAAAGTAGAGTAGGTTAACACTAGAGACATTTGCAGAATGGCTTTAAATGTATCTCTGATGTTATCAGGATGAAACTCAGCAAAACTCTCTGCGCAATCACCGCCTTGAAGAAGAAAAGCTTTGCCATCAACAACCTGAGCTAAAGATTTTTTTAAAGATCTGGTTTCACCAGCAAATACTAATGGTGGATATTTTTTAATTTTACCTAAAACTAAATCTAGTTCCTGTTTGTCTTTATATTCAGGAATATGTTTTGCGGGAAATTTTTTCCAATTATTTAAATTCCATTTTTTCATTCAACCAATGGTATATAACGACTTTATTATTTTTCCAAGTTTATTATTCAACGGTAACTGATTTAGCCAAATTTCTGGGCTTATCAATGTCACATTTTTTTAAAGTAGCCACATGGTAGGCAAGTAATTGGAGTGGAATAGTGATTAAAAAAGGAGCTAATAATTTTTCAATCGAAGGAAGTTCAATTTTAAATCTTATATTTTCATTGATGACCTCATTATGTTTGTCGGTTATAAGTAAAATTTTTCCACCTCTTGCGATAACCTCTTGCATATTTGAAATAGTTTTTTCAAAATATCTATCTTTTGGAGCAATAACTACTACAGGTAAACCATCTTCGATTAAAGCAAGTGGTCCATGTTTCATTTCACCAGCTGGATAACCTTCAGCATGTAAATATGATAATTCTTTTAACTTTAATGCACCCTCCAGAGCTATTGGAAATGACGATCCTCTGCCAAGAAAAATTGTTCCTTTTGCGTCAATAAAATCTTTTGCAACAACTTGAATTTTCTCCTCTGATTTTAAGCAATCAACTAAATATTCTGGAAGTTTTTTTAGATTTTTTATTTTTTCAATAAATTTATTTTGATCAATATTATTTCTAATTTTTGCTATTTTTAAACTTAGAATATACAGAACAAATAATTGTCCTAAAAATGCTTTAGTAGATGCAACTCCAATTTCTGGACCAGCATGTATTGGTAAGACCCAGTCGGATAATCTCGCTATAGAGCTTTCAACAACATTTACTATTGCACATGTCTTAACCTTATTTTTTTTACATAGATCTAGAGCCGCAGCAGTATCAGCTGTTTCACCTGATTGAGAAACAAATATGTAAATAGCTTTATTGTTAAATTTTATATTTCTATACCTAAATTCGGATGCAACATCTACTTCTACATTTAAATTTGTAAGTTCCTCAAACCAATATTTTGCTACTAAACAAGAGTGATATGCTGTTCCGCATCCGATAAGCACAATTTTATCAAGATCAGTTGGTTTTATTGGAAAATCAAAAATATTTATATCACTTCTCATTTTATCGATATATTCATTTAAACAATTCTTAACTGTTTGTGGTTGTTCGAAAATTTCTTTAGACATAAAATTTTTGTACTCACCAAGTTGACTCTCATTTTTATCGTCTGAAAGTGTAAGAATTTTTTTATTCACTTTATTCAGATTTGTATCAAAAAAACTGACATCATCTTTTGTAACAACACAGACATCTCCATCGTTTAAATATGAAATTTTGTTAGTCATTGATTTCAATGCGTAAGAGTCTGAGCCAATATAATTTTCGTTTTTTGAGTAACCAACAGCTAACGGGCTTCCACGTCTTGCTCCGATCAAAGTTTTTTTGTCATCTTTAAACAAAATTCCCAGTGCAAAACTTCCCTCTAATTTTTTAAGTGTTTTAAAAACTGAGTCTAGAGGATTATTGTTTGCTAAAAATTTTGTAATTAAAAGCGTTATAACTTCGGTATCAGTTTGAGATTTAAATTCATAACCATCTGCCTCTAACTCTTTTTTAAGTTTGTTAGAGTTTTCTATAATACCATTGTGTACAACTGAAACATTCTCAGATGAATGCGGATGTGCATTAACCTCGTTCGGTACACCATGAGTTGCCCATCTAACGTGACCTATTCCTATATTTCCTCTTGCGGGAGAGTTAAAAAGGATTTTCTCAAGTTCCTCTACTCTACCAGAGCATTTTTTTTCGTTAATTGATTGATTATTCAGGGTTGCTATTCCTGCCGAGTCATAACCTCTATACTCCAATTTTTTGAGTGAATTAATAATATTTTCTGAAACAGATTTATTACTAGCAATACCAATTATTCCACACATTATTTTTTCCTTTTCTTATAATTTTTTATCTCAAGTTGATTAGCTCTAGTTATAGCTAAAGAGTTTTTTACAACCTTTTTAGTAATAACCGAACCTGCTCCTATAACCGAATTTTTTTCAATTTTGATAGGAGCTACTAAGGATGAATTAGAACCAATAAAAACATTATCCGAAATTCGAGTTTTATTTTTTTTTATTCCATCGTAGTTGCAGGTGATTGTACCTGCACCTACATTACTATTTTTACCAATAATTGTATCGCCAATATAAGTTAAATGATTAACTTTACTATTATTTCCCACTTTAGAATTTTTAGTTTCAACGAAATTACCAATTCTTGTGCCAGACTCTAGTTTAGTGCCTGGTCTAATCCTTGAGTAAGGTCCAATTGATATATTGTCTTTAATATTAGCGCCTTCAATATGGGAAAATGATTTAATAATTACGTTGTTTCCAATTTTAACCCTTGGACCAAAAACAACATAAGGTTCAACAGTAACGTTTTTACCGAAATGTGTATCCTCACACAAAAAAATCGTTTCTGGTGCTAAAATGTTAACACCCCGATTTATTGCTTTATTTCTTAATCTTTCCTGATTAAGTCTTGTTTTATAGATTTTTTTAAATTTAATATTTGTTTTCATAAAAAATTCTCTTTACATTAGAATTTAGATTGAAATAAGTCACAAAATATTTCTTTTTAAAACTTAAAATGAGTCAACAATTTACTATATTATTTGATCTGGATGGCACTATCGTGGATACAGCTCCAGACTTAATTTCAGCTCACAATCATGTAATGAGAAAATTCGGTTTTCAAGAAAAAGGTCTATCAGAAATTAAAAAACTTGCCGGTAAAGGCGCATGGATCATGATGCAAAGATCTTTCAAAAATCAAATTACTGATGAGATAATGAAAAAAAAAATGGTCGCAGAATTTTTGAGTTTTTATAGTAAAAATATTGACAAAAAAAGTAAAGTTATAGACGGTTTGGTTAAATTTTTAGAATGGGCAAAAAAAAATAATATTTCAATGGCTGTTTGTACTAATAAACAAGAAAATCTTGCTACAGATTTATTAAAAAAACTATCTATATATAAATATTTTGAATTTGTGGCTGGTTCAGATACTTTTGAATTTAATAAACCGGACCCTAGACATTTGACAAATGTTGTAGAAATAATAAAAGGCGACTTAAAAAAAACTATTATGGTTGGAGATAGTGAGGTAGATGAGATGTCAGCAGCAAATGCTAAAATTCCTTTCATTTTAATTGAAAATGGTTACACAGAAAAAAAGGTAAGTGAAATGAAGTACGACTATCTTATTAAAGACTATAATAATTTTGAAGAAATAATTTCTAAACTTTTATGATTACTTTTTCACTTTTATCAGCTTTATCAGTTTTTTATTTTACCATGTTTGTAACGCCTGGACCAAACAATGCGATGTTAACTGCTTCTGGAATGAAGTTTGGATATTTAAAAACTTTACCACATTTAATTGGGATACCGCTCGGTCATACTATTCAAATTAGTTTAACCTGCCTAGGTTTAGGAAGTATTTTTTTAAAATATCCTCAAATTCAATTTTATATGAAAATTATGTGTGCTTTATATATGTTATATCTTAGCTGGAAGATGATAGGATCATTCAGTATTAATGACAAAAGCTCTGGAAGGCCTTTAAAGTTTTATGAAGCCTCTCTATTTCAATTCATAAATCCCAAAGCTTGGTCGATAGCTATAGCTGTAGCTTCAGGTTTTTTTCCTACCAAAGAAAATCTTCTAACTGGTGTTATCTTTGTTAGTTTCACAGCTGCAATAATTTGCTTCCCTACTATAAGCTTGTGGGCTTTATTTGGTAATTCTTTAAGAAAATTTGTTACAAATAATAAAATTAAAAAGATGACTGAATATATTTTGTCATTTATTTTAATTTTAACTGGAGTCTATATATTAATTTAATGATAAAAAAAAAAATCATAAAACTTATAGATTTATTACGTAAAAGAAAATTTAAAATCGCAATAGTAGAGTCATGCACTGGAGGATTATTGTCCAGTTCTATTACATCAATTAGTGGTGCTTCAAAGGTTTATTCCATGGGAATGATAACTTATTCAAATAAATCAAAAATAAATAATCTAAAAATAAAAAAAGATTTAATAGATACTTATGGTGCTGTAAGTCCCCAGTGCTGTTTAGCAATGGTTAAAAATTTAAAAAAAATTAGCGGATGTGATGTTTCTGTTTCCATAACAGGAATAGCTGGACCTAAAGGTGGAACTAAAAAAAAACCAGTTGGACTCGTTTACCTTGGTATAATTACCAAGAAAAATACCAACATACATAAATTACATTTTAAAAAAAAGAATAGAAAGTTTATTCAAAAAAATACTGTTAGAGTAGCAATTGAAAAACTATTAAAAATTTAATTTACATCAATTTATTTAGCAGGGTATTCTCTTTTGCCAATAATAAGATCACAAATTGTTAAAAGCCAAATTTGATGGGTATTCTCAATAAAATTGTAAGCTTTGCTATTAATCCAAAAATTTATGTCTCCAATTTTTGAGAGACTATTATCTTTTTTGTGGCCGGTAAAAGTTATTAATTTAATTGATTTGTTTTTTGCAAAATTTGCAGCATTAAGCATATTTCGTGACTCACCACTTGATGAGATTAAAATCAAAATATCATTTTTTTGATGGTAGTATTCAACGGCCTTCTCTACCCATTTTTCATAACCAAAATCATTAGAAAAGCAAGTTATTAGGTCAGCTTCATTAAAATTGAGTGTCCTAATTTTTGCATTTTTAGTTAAATCGATGCTTACGTGACTTGAAATCGCCGCACTTCCTCCATTTCCAAATATCATTGTTTTTGAATCATTTTTTTTTGAAAGTAATAGCAAATCTTTTACTTTTATAATTTTTTCAATTAGATCGTTATTTGGTTGAATTAATTTAGATAAATCATTGAGATATTCTTTAATAAATTTATTTTCATTCATAATCTCTTTATTACACTAAATAATTAAATATAAACAACCTTAATTTATTTTATAGAACGTATATTTTTCATTTGTAAAATGAGGGTCTAAGTCTATTGACCAATTAGCGGGAACAATTACTCCGTATGCATTAAAAGTTTTAGCTATATTAAGCCAATTTTTTTTTTCTCTATTTTCAAAAACTTCTTTAATTTGTACATCTCTCAGCCCATCAACAATGCCGTTAAATTCCTTAGGAGGGTTTTCGAAAGTTATTTCGTAAATTTCCTTCATAACGTATTCGATTCTGCCAGCTAATTTTGGAAGATATGGGATATAATCTATAGGATGGGGACATAGTATTACGGGCTTATTGGCTTTAGCGATAGTTGGTGAACAAGTTAATTCAGATGTAATTATATATCCACTTGTATCATTATTTTTTACCTTTTTCCAAAAAGTTTCATCTTCTACTTTAGTGTCACTAAAAAAATTATTTGAAAATCCGACAATAAGAGAGTTAACATTTTTATAATGTGACAAAAAATAAAAAATTACTAAAAAAATAAAAAAACCTAAAACTCTCTCATTTCTTAAGCTAAATTTTTTTAAGATCTTATTTAAAAATAAGTAAGTTAGTGAGATTAAAATTGGGTATCCAATTACAGATTGTAATAAAAAATATCTTGATGGAATAGTTCGAGTAGCTAAATCTGGAAAAATTGAAGGTATTTTTTTATAAGCAAGGTATAAAATAAATGAAATTAAGATATTTAATATTAATAAATATGAAAAAAATTTATTATCGGAGCCTTTTTTATGGGAAAATAAATTTAAATACAAAATGAGAGCGAGGAAAAGTAAGGTAGACTTAAAAATATACTCATAATTCAAAACAGAAAGATTTCCATAAAAATTTCTATGTGCATCCCAGTTATTCATATAATTTGTGTAAGATGAAATATTAAAGTTATATGGAATTGGTTCTAAATTTATTTTATAAAAAATAAAACTTATTATTGTGACAAATATTCCAGAGATTAAACCAAAAGCTATCCTTTTTGAGGAAACACTAAAATCTTTTTTTTTAAGGAAAAATATTGTTGTCAAAAAAAAGATAAAGAAAATCCATAAGCCTAGAGTTAAATGTATAGAGATAAGCAAACCAATTAGAAATGATGCTGAAAAAAAATTTCTATTACAACTTAACCCAAAAACAAGTGTTATTAATGAGAGACTAATCATTCCATTAGTGTGTTCAGAAAACATTAAAGTAGGATAATCTATATCCCCGAAATTTTTTCTAAAAACCATAACAAAAAATACTATTAATAAGGCTAAATAACTTGAGGATGAAATATTTTTTGATGTTAGATAAATTCCTAATGAATAAAAAAAAGTGGATAAAAAAAGAATTATTTTTGAAATTAAAGATATATCAAATTCTAAAGAAATTAAAAATTGTATAAATTGAATTACCAATGACCAGCTATTATTAGCATAGTAAAAAAAAATATTATTTTCTGGTGGAAAGAAAATTTTATCACTTAAGCTTAGTCCGCTATCTATAGCGACTTGATGAAAAGAATAGGAAATAGCTAAAAAAAAACTTAAAGAGAAAATTAAAATGAAAGAAAAAATTTCTATATTAAATTTTTTCATTTAAATAATATTTTTAATCCTTTTTCTGATGCCTCACAAACACCTTTTTCTGTTATTAAGCCTGAAACTAATTTAGCAGGAGTGACGTCAAATGCCAGGTTTAAAGATCTACTTTTTTGTGGGTAAATTCTAATTTTTTTAATATTCTTATTTTCATCTACTCCCTCCACATGAGACAACTCCTCAGGGTCTCGCTCCTCAATTGGAATTTTTTTATTATCGTTAAGACTCCAGTCAATAGTCGAGCTTGGAAGAGCTACATAAAAAGGAACATTATTATCTTTTGCGGCTAACGCTTTAAGATAAGTTCCAACTTTATTACACACATCACCATTAAATAAAGTTCTGTCAGTTCCAACGATACACATATCAACTTTGCCTCTTTGCATCAAAATACCACCGGTATTATCTGTTATTATAGTATTTGGAACTCCTTCCTCATTAAATTCAAATGAGGTCAGATTTGCTCCTTGATTTCTTGGCCTAGTTTCATCGACCCAGACATGAACTTTTATTCCTTTTTTGTGTGCATGATAAATTGGAGAAGTAGCTGTACCCCAATCGATTGTAGCAAGCCACCCAGCATTACAATGAGTTAAAATGTTCACAGTGTCTTTTTTTTTATTCGATATTTCCTCAATTATCTTAAGTCCATTTAAACCGATATTTTTACAAAAGTTTACGTCCTCCTCTACAATTGCTTTTGCTTCATCAAGAGCTATTTTAAAATTTTTATCACTGTTAATACCTGATAATTTTTTCATCATTCTATCTACTGCCCACTTCAAATTAATAGCGGTAGGTCTCGCTTGTATTAATGCTTCACTAGATTTTTTTAAAAAAGATTGATCATTTTTTTCAAGAATTGACAAAACTAATCCATAAGCAGCAGTTGCTCCTATTAATGGAGCCCCTCTTACCTCCATAGTTCTAATTGCGTTAATTGAGTCTTTGACAGTTTTTAAATCTTTGATGATAAATTGATGTGGAAGTTTCGTTTGATCTATTATTTTTACAACATTATTATCAAACCAAATAGTACGATATTCTTTTCCTTCTATTTTCATTATAATCGCGAGGCAATATATTTGAGGATCATTGGATTATAATATTGAAAACAAAGTCCTTGATTCATTTCGTGGCCTGGGTTTTTCCTAGCAGAAATGTTTTCTTGCCAATTATCTCCTTTTACTACACAAGGCTTACCATTAATTTTATAATCTTCAGAAATGACGACTCTTTTTACTCCTGGAACATCTTCTAACCAATCAGACAACAACCCTTCCCACTTATCTTTAGGATGGGTGAAAGCTAGAACGGGTACATTCTTTGACTGTTTAATGTTATTTATTTGTCTTTCTCTAAGTTCAGCAGGACCTGGATTTTTCTTAGCAAATTTAGCTAAAGCTTCTTCTGGACCAACCTTTTTTACTTTGTACTTATAAGAGAGCTTGCCAAAACATGCTTGCATATATGATATACCTCCACCTACTGTTTCAGGGTGAGCAGATAACAACATTAAAGTTAATAGACCTCCACAAGAATGGCCTGATATAATAATTTGTTTTCTGGGCACGCCTATACTTACAAATTTTTCAACTAATTCCAAATTTTTTTCAACTCTTTTATCCAATTTATGTTTACCTACATATGGAGTTTTTGATTTCCACCAACTTTTTTTCATTGACATATCTCCAGCAAAATCATTTGAACAAAAATTATAAACCATAATTTTTTTACCATTAATTTCCTTATCTACTAATGAG
>MDSZ01192850.1_pt1 | contig 33553 bp, 37 predicted proteins | sample 811201 | NCBI WGS metagenome assembly MDSZ01 (sample SAMN05326647, study PRJNA326480) | marine metagenome | isolation source: seawater | place: Indian Ocean: North | collected 2010 | reverse complement strand
TCGAAAGGCTAAGAGAGCTTTCCGACAAGATTAGATTCACTCCAGAACGAAACAGGCAGTACCTACATGATTGGATGGATGGAGTATCCATAGACTGGCCGATTAGTCGTAGGAGGTGGTATCATACTGAAGTCCCAATTTGGTACTCCGAGGATGAGAGCAAGGTTATCGTTCCTCCTCCAGGGGTATATGTCCAGCCTTGGAGGGAGGATCCCCCGGGAGAGTCAGAGGTTGTTGATAGGTCTACAAAGCAGATCTTGGGGTCTTTCGAGGATCTTAGAGAGGATTTAGGAGTAGTAACAGGGGAAGAGAAGGTTTTCGACACATGGATGGACTCATCTAACTCAAATCTATTCGTTTCAGGATATCTTAGTAATCCTGATCTGTTCGAAAGGGCGTTTCCCACATCAATTCGCCCACAAGGAAAGGAAATAGTCAGGACTTGGCTTTACTATACACTCCTCAAGAGTGCTCTTCTACTTGACGAGCCGGGATTTGAAAACGTCTGGGTGGATGGTCTTGGAATGGACCCCTGGGGCAGGAAGATGTCCAAGTCACTTGGTAACGGAATTGACGCGGACAGCGTTCTTGAGTGCGGGGCACAGGGGAGAACTGGATCTTGGAAAATAAAAGGAGCTGATGGGAAGCAAGTGGTACTTAAGGCGAACAAGATTGGCAGCGAATGCTTCAGACTTTGGAAGGCTTGCGATGCTCAGGTTGGGGATGACTTTCACATAAACCCGGAGGAGATTGAAACCAAGTACTACGGAGTACTAACCAAGATGTTCAACGTAGCTCGATTCGCGAGCCAATTCCAAGTTCCCGAAAACCTTGATTCCCCCCCTAATCTGAAACAGGAAGATGTTTGGATCCTATCTGAGTTCGACGGTGTACTGGGTACTGTTCACGCAGCATGGGAGGGTGTAGACATCTACACCGCAGCTCAGACCATCAAGTCATTCGGAACAGGTATTTTCCCTAGCCACTGGCTTGAGATGTCAAAGTCTAGACTATACGATGGCGATCAGTCCTCGACATGGACCCTCCATAGAATAGTTAGGGACTTGCTGACTATATTCACGCCGATTTGCCCATTCTTCACGCACTATCTAACGATGACTCTGTATGACGAGAGCTCAGTTGATGCGAAGGAGTTCCCAATTCTGCCCAACTCCTGCGGTAATGACGAGTTTGATTCTATGAGAGAGCTGACAGATTCCCTAGTCTCATTCAACTCCATGGTGTGGAAGAAGAAGAAGGACTCGGGGATGTCCTTGAAATCGCCCATTGAAGGAGTTACCATTCCAGATGAGTTGGCACCGTTCTCCGAATCACTAGCTAGAATGCACAATATTTCTTAGTTTGAAGATTCCATTTTTCCCGAAGTGACCTAGTTTAGGGAGTAACTAGGCTTACCTTTCTCGAAGAACTCTATCAGCAAGTTAGCCATTTCAGTTCCTATCCTATTTTGGGCCTCTAGAGTTGAAGCTGCAATGTGTGGGCTGCCATGGAATGATTCCAACGAAAGAAGAGGGGATTCCCCGAGTGGCTCGTTTTCGAAGACATCGAGTGCCAGAGATGTGAGTTGCCCCGAGGACAGTGCTTCTGCAGCAGCTTGCTCATCCACAATACCTCCCCTAGCGCAGCTGACGATGTGGTTACCACAGTTTGTACCATCTGCACCTATTCCCGGCATCAATGAAATCATCCTGGAGTTCACCATGTTCCTTGTTTCATCCGTAAGGCTACAGTGGATCGAAATGTGGGTGCAGTTGCTGAATACCTCTTCAACGGTATCATGCATGGTTGCATCACTTGGTGATTTCTCCAAATATGGATCGTATGCATGGATTTCCATCCCGAAGGATGTTGCAATTTCTGCAACGCCACGTGAAATCCTCCCAAACCCAATCAAGCCTAGCCTCTTTCCGCCTATTTCTGAACCTCTCAATCTCTTCTTAGCCCACTCGCCACTCCTCAAAGTCCTATCAGCAGTAACTATGTGACGTGTTGAGGCGAGTAAGTGACCCATGGTTAACTCTACAACGCTCCTAGTAGATGATCCAGGCGTATTGCATACGACAATTCCGTGTTCGGTGGCAGATTGAACGTCTATGTTATCGACACCTACCCCGGCTCTTCCGATAAATCGGATGCCTCCCTTTTCTGTTACTGATGCCTTGATCTGCTTGGCTGGTAGTTTGGTAGCGCTCCTAACCACCACGGCGTCGAATTCTGAAAGGGAGCCGTTTGAAATCTCCTCTGGCTCATGATGCCTCATTACTACCTCGTGTCCGGCTTCATGGAGAATTGTTACTGCTTCCTCGGACATTCCATCGGTTACCGCTATGCGTCCCATAATTGCACCACAAGTATGACGCGCATCAATATTTTGAGAATGGCGCATCCGCAGTATTGAAATTGGCGACCCCCTATTGGGTACGAGAACAATGGGATTCGAATTGCCTGAACTTGACTACGCGTATGACGCACTTGAACCACATATTGACGCATTAACCATGGAGATTCACCACTCCAAGCACCATGCAGGATACACTGCAAACCTTAACGCTGCAATCGAAGGAACCGAAATGGATGGTAAAACAATAGAGGAAATAATGGTGGATAACTACGACAACAACGCAGTGAGAAATAACGGAGGTGGATTTTGGAACCATTCCTTGTTTTGGAAGATTATGAGCCCAAACGGCGGAGGTGAGCCAAATGGCGAGCTAGCTGCTGCTATTAGTGATGCATTTGGATCATTCGAGTCAATGAAGGAGGAATTCGCAAAGGCTGCTATGACAAGATTCGGAAGCGGGTGGGCTTGGCTATGCGTTTCAGATGGAACGCTTTGCATCTGTTCCTCTCCCAATCAGGATAACCCGTTGATGGAAGGAAAAGGAGTCCCGATACTGGGCTTGGACGTATGGGAGCACGCCTACTACAAGAAGTACGGCCCGGCTAGAGCGGACTACATACAATCATGGTGGAATGTAGTTGACTGGAGAACTGTCTCCGAAAACTATCAAAATGCACTTTGATTGTGCTCTTGCTCCTTTTACCGACCGTTTCATTATTGTGATTAGCCTGCACGCGACCACGTGGCGGATGACTTCGAGGCGCTCTTTACCTCGCTACTTGTCCTTGCCTCGCCAGTGTTCTTCGCAATGCCAGTGTCATTCGCATGGAGGTGGTGGGTCGGCATTGAACCGGAGCACGAGCACTATAGGGAAAAAGTACGGAGGGTACTTGACTCAGGGATGCCCCTGATTAGATATAGATCTGAGCTTGATGCAGAGGCTAGGAAAGTGCACCTAACCTCTGACAGGCAAGCAAGGATAGAGTCCGATCTCCTCCACAAGCTTAGACTCCAGCATTTTCTTCTGTTTCCGAGTCTCATACTATGGCCCCTGGTAGGTATATTCGCGGCAATAATTACCATTCCTATGATGCCCCTACTGAGACTCCTAGAATGGATACTGATTGAGAAGAAGGTGCTATCCGCAGTCGCAGTTCTGATTCAGAGATACACGAGGTGGGAGATAATTGGAATCCCGAGGCTGGACGAAGGCGCGAAGCAGCTTGACAAGGTTCTTGCTTCCATTCACAGGATGCCCACCACCGTATTTCTTGGGCTTTTTGCATACCTAATTGTCTCGTACGCGCCACTGAGTTCATACAATGTACTGCTTCTTAGTGCACTGGTTTACATCATTCTTGTCTCTGCGATTTCTGTAATTCGAGCAGCTACGGAGAGTACACTGACATTCGCCGATCCAACAAATAGGAAGATAATTCCGATGGATAGCTACGTGGACGAGAAGCTAGGGCCATGGGTCGGAGTCGGTCTACTTTTCCTTCTTTCGAGACAGGTGATGTATGGGTCTAAAATTAGGACAGGGGATCTGTTGATCGACCCTGTCCCATTTGCCATAAGCGTTCTACTTGTTCTCTATACTGCTACAATTATCGGAATAACCGTCGAGATAATCTTCTTCAGAAATCGAGGAGAATTCGTGAAGAAGACGTTCCAGAGCCAGATGGTTGATGTGTTCAATCCTATGGTTTACCTATTCAACAGGAACCTTGGCTCACTCAGACTTGTCCCACTTATGTCACTGTCTGAGTGGGTCGATGGCGACGAGAACTTCGAAGCAGCATTCAGAGAGCGTTGAGGGGTTCCAATACGGCCTTACCGCCACTTGCAAGTGTGACCTCCAACAGTTTCTCATCTAGAGTGGGGCAAATCGCTAGAGAGAGGTTGACACCTCCGTCGCTCTGAGATGAGGTGACGTTTATTCTTCCTACTGAGTCGACCCTCTGTTTTCCCGTGACCACCTTTGAGTCGGAAGAAATCCTGACCATTTGCTTCACTGTCTTTCCCCTGCTTTCTAGTCTGGCATGTATCTCCTGCCCGGGATAGCACCCCTTGTCAAGGCTTGCCAGTTCACCCAAACCCAACTCATCGGGCAAATTTCCTCTCGCATCTTCAATCGATAGTATCCCCTTGCTGATTCTCAAGAAGTCCCAACGATTTTTTGAGGCCATCTGGGAGCCGAATCTTTCTAGTGATGAGAGCACGTTCTCCAACCTAGTACTCGGAACTAGAATCTCCACCAATGAGCAGTCGGAAAGTTCTGTGATTGAGAATAAGAGATCGCCGGACTCCAATACCTTGTCTTCAGCAATTCTATCGACAATTACCCCAAATTCGGAGAGTGCCTCCCTTGGTTCGGGGCACAATAGAGACACCTGTGAAATCGCCTGGTCTCCATCGAGTACTTCACAGTCCTCGTCCCAAGAAACTCCACTGACTAGCTTCTTCCTAATTTGGGTGGATTCTTCTTGGCTCGAAACCATTAGGACCTGATCGTCGACTATGTGAATAGTGGCGAAATCCTCTACTCTCCCATTCGCATCACAAAACATGGTCTTCTTCCTGTCTAGGTTTACCATTTCAGTCAATTTAGTAGATACCGTCCTATCGAGTACCCTAAGGCAATCAGCCCCCTTGATCACGGTGATCGATACACCTCTTACTACATGCTCGTATTTGGGGTGCGAGTAGCCAGCCAATTGACTACCTCAGCCGAATGATTGGCCGCATCCGCACGACCTGTCGGCGTTGGGGTTGTTGATTTGGAAGCCACCGCCCATTAGAGTGTCCTTGTAGTCAACAACGATTCCAGAGAGAAGGGAGCTGTCCTTGTTGTGAACAACGACTGGGATACCATCAACATCTAGCCTCTGGAAACCTTCATTCCCCGGGTCCTCGATGATTCTCATATCGTAAAGATACCCTGAGCAACCCCCGGATTGGGCACTTATGACCAGAACATGGGTCTCCTCGTCCCCGTTCATACTGGATTTCAGAGCCTCCTTTGCGGAATCTGAGAATTGAAGATCAACTTCGACAACGGGTGTTTCCGTGACTACTGGAAGGGAGAATCCTTCTCCGCCCAATATGCCCATGATTTTCTGCGTAAATACCTGTATTTGAACAGTTGCACAACACACACATCACACATATCAATCAGGCACGGTTCCAAGGTGCGTGGAAGGCTTCGAGACAAGGGACATTGTGCGGATTCATGAGCGAGGGGCAAACAGAGAGGGGGATTACGTCGCAAACGAAGACGCGCTTTCCATTGCAATATCTAGTCCCGAGTTTGGAAGCTACAATCTTGGAGTGACCATGAGGACAAGAGGTGATGACTCCAATCTCGTCCTTGGTTTCCTATACTCCGAAGGAGTCATCTCATCGTTTGATGAGGTTGGGATGATAGATTCAGGCGATGATGTTGTTTCTGTATCATTAGTGGAGGGTACTGCATTTGATCCATCTGTGCACTGCAGGCCCAGCACCGTAAGCTCTTCTTGTGGGATTTGCGGTAGGAGCACGATTGATGATGCTTTGAACATGCACGGCGGAACCTGTCTAGACGATAGAGCAAGAGTATCACTATCCACAATTTCCATATGCCTAGATCAAATGAGCTCGTCTCAAACTCTATTTTCCAACACCGGTGGGACGCATGCTTGTGCTAGCTTCGATTCCGAAGGAAGCATCCAAAGAATCTTCGAGGACGTAGGGCGGCATAATGCAATGGACAAGCTAGTTGGATCGTTTTTCTCTGAGGGGGCCCTTCCTGCTGATGGGATGATCTGCCTAGTCTCCGGAAGAGCTTCTTTCGAGCTGGTCCACAAGTCAATTAGAGCTGGATTTCCCATTTTGGTTGCAATTGGCGCTCCAAGCACCTTGGCTGTTGACCTAGCAAAGGAGCATGGGCAGACATTGATCTGCTTCGCTCGCAGCAATGCACTAACAGTATACAGCGGGCTCAGGAGAGTTGTTCAGTAGGCTGCTTATTCTTCGGGTCTCTGTACTTCCTCTCCTTCATGTCGTTCTGATATGTTGTCCCGAGACTCTTACCATTCTTGGAAATCCACTCTGAGAAGCTGACCTCGCCCCTGGGTTCCTCTTCTGTGGCCATCAGCCCATTCATCAAGCCCTTGATCTCCGCCCTAGTGATTACCCTGTCATCTAGGAAAATACCCACAAACTGTCCGACTAGCCAAGCACTGAAAGGTGGTACCGGGATTATTAGTCTCCTGACTCCCATAGACCTGGCAATCAATCGAACATATTCCCTGTACTCGTACTTCTCAGGTCCTGCTACATCCATCACGATGTTGTCCATTTCTTCACCCTGATCTGCTGAAATCCTAGCAACGTCGCTGATATGAACCGGCTGGATGTGGTACCTACCCCTTCCAAATACCCCGAATACTGGAAATTTCCTAATCAACCAAGCCATGTTGTTGATCAAAACGTCTCTATCGCCACCAAAGAAGACCGTGGGCCTTAGTATAGCATACGAAAGCGATGAAGACTTGAGAAACTCCTCCACCTCTACCTTCCCCCTGAAGTAGGTCCAGTCTGGTGCCTTGTGAGGATGGGCGACTGAGAAATGAATCACCCTCTTGACCCCAGCATCCTCAGCTGCCCTGAACAGCTTCCTGATGTTCTCGACTGCAATATCATGGGCGTATCCTCCTTTGGAATCCTTGTATCTTACCCAATACGTGTTGTAGAGCACTTCGGCGCCAGTGAGTGACTCAACAAGTGCTTCGTGATTGTCGAAATCTAGCGAGTGGGTCTCCACCCTGCCCATGAATGGGTCGTCCCTCCCTATGGCGTTTGTTAGGGTCCTGACTCTCCTACCCCTAGAAAGCAGCTCCTTGGCTATCCATCTACCCGAGTACCCAAAGGCACCAGTCACCACATGAAGGCCCCCCTCCATGGTTGATGAGAACAGTGCTACGACATTATGTTGACCCTCACTATGTTGAAATGCGTGATTACGGCTTAGAGAACGTGAGAACTCCTGCAACCCCCACTACCCCTTTGGAGGAAGGCCCCCCGAAGAAGGGGAGGGCTAGCAAGTCAGCAGCAGGCCTTCCAGCGATAGTCTCCACCGCCAAGCATGGGCTCAAGAAGATGGGAGTTATGGGGACGGTCGCTAACCTCACTAGGGTCAACAAGTTCACTGGGTTTGACTGTCCGGGCTGTGCCTGGCCTGATCCCGACTACAAGAGGACGGTGGCAGAGTTCTGCGAGAATGGTGCGAAAGCGGTTGCCGACGAAGGTACCAGGAAGAGGGCTGGTCCTGATTTCTGGTCCAAATGGACAGTCTCCGAGCTATCAAAAAGATCCGACCGGTGGCTGAATGATCAGGGTAGGCTGACGCACCCACTGATCCTCAGAGAGGAGTCAGAATACTACGAGGAGATCGCTTGGGACGAAGCCTTCGGGATGATAGGCTCCACATTGGCTTCATTGAATAGCCCTGATGAGGCTCTATTCTACACTTCTGGCAGGACCAGTAACGAGGCTGCCTTCCTGTGGCAACTGCTTGCGAGGAGTTTTGGGACTAACAATCTGCCAGACTGCTCAAACATGTGCCATGAGTCGTCCGGTGTCGCACTCACGCAATCCATAGGAATAGGCAAGGGTACTGTCAGGCTGGATGACTTCGAGAAGTCGGAACTCATTATCGTCGTGGGTCAGAACCCTGGTACAAATCATCCTAGGATGCTGACAGCGCTCAGGGATGCCAAGAAGGCTGGTGCATCGATAGTCAGCATCAACCCTCTGAAGGAGACTGGAATGGTTCGATTCAAGCATCCACAGAATCCATTGGAGGTTCTAGGTTTTGGGAACTCGATAGCTGACAAGCATATCAGGGTAAGGGTGAATGGTGACCAAGCACTATTCAGGGGTCTTGCCAAGTCGATGATTCCCCTAATGGATGACTCCTCAGATTTCATTAACGATCACACACACGGCTACGAGGATTACCGAGAGCTGGTTTCCAGGACCTCTTGGGAGGATATTGTCTCTATCAGCGGCGTGGAAAGAATCGACATAAAGCGTCTTGGTTCTCTGATGGCCAAGGCTGATTCGGTAATCTGCTGCTGGGCAATGGGGCTTACGCAGCACAAGAACTCTGTTGCAACAATCCAAGAGATTGCAAATGTTCTTCTCCTTGGTGGAAACATAGGAAGGCCCGGAGCCGGTCTTTGCCCTGTAAGGGGGCACTCTAACGTCCAGGGTGACAGGACGGTTGGTATTAACCACAAACCGTCTGAGGAATTCCTTAGCAACCTTGAGAGAGAGTTCGGGATCAAACCCGTTCTTTCCGAGGGTTCGGACGCGGTAGAGTCGGTTAGGCGCATGGCGGATGGCGAGTCGACTGTATTTCTTTCGATGGGCGGGAACTTCCTTTCGGCAATGTCTGACACTAACGCCACTGCGAATGCTTTGGAGAGATGCGATCTTACTGTACAGATATCGACAAAACCGAACAGGTCTCATCTGGTTACGGGAAAGACTGCAATCATCCTGCCTTGTCTAGGTAGGACGGAGAGAGATTTTACAGGGGGGTCTGACCAACTTGTGACTGTTGAAAACTCGATGGGGGTAGTGCACACCTCAGTGGGCAGGGCCCCCCCAGCAAGCGAACACCTCATGTCCGAACCCGCGATCGTTGCTGGAATCGCCGAGTGTCTTGAGACACATATAGGGGATTCTGGAGTCCAGTGGTCGCACTTGGTTGGCGACTACGACAGGATAAGGGACTGTATCGAGAGGACGGTTGATGGATTCGATAGGTACAACGAGAGATGCAGGTGGGAAGGTGGGTTCTACCTCCCTAATCCTCCAAGAGACGATTGCGTATTCAACACCATCACCGGCAAGGCGAACTTCATCTGCCACGATATTAGTGGGATCACTTCCAAAGAAGGTCAGTTCGTAATGATGACAATCAGATCCCATGACCAGTACAACACCACAGTATACGGCAACGATGACAGGTATAGGGGAATTTCTGCGGGCCGACGTATGGTAATGATGAATCCCCACGACATTAGAGAAAGAGGTTGGAAACCGTTCCAGAAGGTATCAATCACATCTCACTTCGATGGCGTCGACAGGCACTCTGCTGGATGGTACCTCGTAGAGTACGACATACCCCGTGGGAATGTGGCCACCTACTTCCCTGAGTCAAACGTCCTCATTCCTCTCGATAGCGTTGCTGATCAGAGCAACACCCCCACAAGCAAGTCAGTCGCTGTCAGCATTTCTCTAGATTCACAGACGTGACTGTCTTTTCGACTGCTCCCGCGCTAGGAGCCTGCACCTGCTAAGCTGCTTTTCGCAAAGATCGGCCTCCTCCTTGTCAAGACCCATTGATATTGCTTGGGTGAAGCACTTGATTGCGTCCTCGAATAGCTCAACGGCCGCATAAGAAGAGCCCATGTTGAACAGTGTCCTTGCCTGTACTCCTTTGGGGTCAAGTCCTATTGCCGTGTGATATGCGATTACGCTCTCAGAATACCTTTCAGAGTTGTAGAGTGCGTTTCCTCTGGCGTTCTGGGATTTGACCTTTAGCTCGACCTCGTCCGGGGGACATCCCCCTATGGCCTTCTCGAAGCTGCTCAGAGCCTCGTCATGCTTTCCTTCGTTCATCAGATTGATTCCCATGTTGTACCATCCTATAGCATCCTCGAGGTCACTTCGAGGCTCCTCCTGAAGTTGTCTGGACTGGGCCTCCTCCACAGCAATCATGAGCGCATCGGAAGTGTCGTCATGATTCAGATCCTCGACGGATGATTCCTCAGGAAGGGGCTCTTCCTCGGGGTTGGCATCCATCTCGATAGATTCTGCCCTCTTTCTGCACTGATCAGCTCTATCTGGGTATCCTGCAGAGAATAGTGCCTCGCCCAAACCCCTCCAGATAGCTGGTGAGTTGGGTGCCTCCTCAAGAAGGGACTTCCATATAGCGACTGCAGACGAGTGGTCTCCGCTGGATGTCAATGACTCCGCTTGGCCCATTCTGGATTCTGGCGACGAATCCCCCATGGAATCATCCAGAGCGACTTCTTGTTCGGCTTCCACGGCCTTGGCTTGCACGAAAAGCTTGGGAGGGGACTCTGCAGGAGCCTCGTACTGGGCTATTCTAGAGATGTTTGGATCACCAGGTAACGAGACCATAGCAGCTGTGGCGTACTCAGATGCCTTGCGGGGATCGCTTCCCTCCAGTAGGGTCGCTAGGTTGGCAAGAGTGGGCCCATGGTTAGGGAATGACCGATCGGACCTCTCGAACGACTGAACTGCCTCTTCGGTCGAGCCTGCCCTAGAATGCAATACCCCGAGGCAGTACCAAGCCGTTGCGTTTTCTGGGTCTTCGGAGATTACCCGGTTGTACGCATCGATAGACTCGGCGTCCCTTCCGGAGTTAGCAAGGTCGGATGCGCCCTGCAGCATTTCTGCCAAGCTGCCTCCCATGTTAGCATTGGCGAATCCGATGATGGATAAGCGTTGGCAGGATGTGATAGTGGGTATACTTGAAGACCGAGACCCCCTCAAGGGCCCGTGAGCGAACCGATAGTGATTATGGGAATCTGCGGTACTTACGACCTAGACTCCGCCAACGGAAGGATGCTGGAGATCTTGCTCGAGGAGTGTAGGGCACTGGGTGCCGAGACCAAAGTGTGGAACCATGGCGAGAGGCCGCTCCCCCTGGTAGGGGCAGATGGAAGCTGGGACGATCCAGTTGTGAAGGACTTCCAGGAGATGGCGATCGGGTCCGACGCATTCGTACTCTCCAGTCCGGAGTACCATGGGACAATGAGTGGAGTGATGAAAAACAGCCTGGACTGGCTCTATTCCAAGCACACCTCAGGCAAGGTGTTCGGCCTGATGGCAACCCTCGGAGGTCAAGCCAGCAACAACACGCTGAACCACATGAGGATAGCTGCAAGGTGGATTCACGGTTGGGTAGCTCCAGAGCAGGTGGCCGTTCCTCACATCAAGGAGGCATTCGATGAAGGGGGTGCCTTGCTTGACGACAAAATCATGGACAGGGTGAGGTCGCTTGCCTCGTCACTCGTGACCAACACCACGAAGCTGAGGAGATAGGTTGGCTACCGAGTCCCTGACCTATGGGGAGGCGATCGCCCTCCTAGCCATGTCATTGAGCGGTTTGGGTGCATGGTGGTACAGGAACTTCAAGCGGGACAGGTCGATGGTTGCAGCGTTCGCAGCACTGGGTACGATATCCGCAGCATGGCTGCTTTGGTCGGTGTGGTAGATGCAATACAGCCTTGTTCCGAAGAGGAGGGAAGTGGAATGGGAGATCAATGACCAGGGCTTCGTAATCATCACCATCAGCAAGGGCCTCGGCAGGGTGGAGAGCAAACTCGCCGACCTACTTGGGGCACCAAGGGATGTCAGGAGGTCGCTGGACGACATGAACTCTCACCTATGGATGCTGATGGACGGGACTAACTCGATGGAGTCCATCGTGGAGGAGATGGACAAGAGGTTCGCAGAGAGGATTGCCCCCGTATCAGAGAGGGTGACTAAGTCGATTGAGCAATTCGCTCAACTCGGTCTTGTGGAGATCTCAAAAATCGATAGCTGAGATCACCCGATGATGGATATTCCCCAATCAGCGCATAGGAGGTGCATACTGCAGTCCTCCCTCGGACTCTAGCGCGTTTAGCGTCCCGCCCCTGTCCATTAGGCATCCAGTCATCGCATCGGAGCCACTGACACCGTCGTAGCCTCCGTCGCAGAACGCGTCGTCGTATGCCTCCCCATAGTTGCCGACCGAGCTTAGGACGTCCTGCATCCATGAAGACGAGAGGGGGTTCTGCTCTGTGCCCAGGCCCATGTTCTCGTTCAGCAGCCTGTCTATCGCCGGCACGCTGGTGTCAGCACTCTGGTAGTTCTGGGAGGATACCCCTAGTTCCTCGGCGGTGACCATCCCGTACCAGACCCATGAAACTACCTCATTCCACTCGGTGTCGTAGTCTCTGGTGACTGATGCGAGTGGCTCCTTGGAGATGACCTCGGGCATTATGCCCATGTCGAAGTCCACTGAACCCTCGAGGTACCACTTCATGGACACCAGGTTCGACATGTCGCCTGTGGCAGCGTCGCATAGCTCATCCGCGAAGTTGTCCATGTCGAACCCGACTAAGGCAGTGTACTCCATGTCGTTCTCCTCGAAGTAGTCGTCGATGTTTTCGGCTGATGTGCTACCCGGGGATACGCAAATCGTGGCTCCGTCAAGGTCCAGTGTTGAGTTAGCGTTTGGGAACGAGTCCCTGTTGACTATGATCCCCTGCCCGTCGTAGAAGTTTATCGCCCCGAAGTCTGCATCTAGGTCGGCATCCCTGCTGGCCGTCCAAGTGGTGGTCCTGATCAGGACATCGATGCTGCCGTTGGAAAGCAGCTCGAACCTGTTCGATCCCCCCGCCATCACATATTCGACATCTGCGCCTGGGTCCAGGCCTATGGCGGCGGCGATTGCCATGCAGTAGGAGATGTCCAGGCCGGATCGAATTCCGGTAGCTTGGTCTAAGTAGCCCATGCCGTACTGGCTCTCCTTGACGCCGCACTTTAGAGAGCCCCTTTCCAGAATGACATCCAAGGTGCTGGACCAGTTCACCGTTGGCGGGTTGGCCTCCATCTCCTCGATCGTCTCGAGCAGCTCCGAGATGGTTGAGTTGAGCGATGCCGACAGCGCCTGGAGGTCTGAGATTTCCAGGGCAGCATACTGGTTCGCGGTGGTCAGTTGCTGGTTTGCTGAGTTGGACAATGCCAGTTGAGCCTCCAACTCGGCCTTAGCGGACCCCAGCGAGGAGAGCTGCGACTCCAATGAGCTCTTGGCGGTTTCCAGATCGGCAACTTGGTTTTCTAGGGCGAGTTTGGATTCGTTCAGGGAGGCGACCTCAGAGGACAGTCGATCTATCTCTGCTGACTTCGATGAGTTGTGATCGACCAAGTCGGCGATTTCTGACTGATGCATAGATATCTGGCCCTCTAGTAGGGAGATTTTTGCATTCAGTGATTCGATGGTACTGTTGAGGTCCGCCAAATTGACTTCTAGGTTATCCACTGTTTGATTGAGTGAGTCTATGCTGTCACGGTACGAGGAGGCCTCCGACTCTAGTTGCTCTATGGTGGCCTGACCGTCGTCTCCCGAGCAGCCGCTAATTGAAACGGAAATCAGCAAGAGGGCCATCAGAATCGCTAGTTTGTCATTCATGCTCCGTGAGCAAATGCGTGCACCTTCAACATTGGCCCGGAAATGGCGATTCTACTCTTCTTCCACCGATGCCCTCTTTTCCTCGTCCTTATTTTCGCGGTACCTCGCTGCGAAGTATATCATCAACGGGACTACTAGCGCCATGAAGAAGCAGCCTACAAGGGCAGAGAAGCTGTATACAGTCTCCTGAATCGGGTCCAGTTGGAACTGCTCAAGACCTATTAGCTCGTGCTTGGAGTACTCGCCCTCGACGAGCATTCCCGCGCTGGGAACTACCTCCCCGTCCTTCTGAACGGTTATCTTCCACGTAATCGTCATCTTTGCTTCATCGATCATCTCATTCGCGCTTAGGTTGGCTTTATCCAAACTTGAGCTCTCAAGGTATCCCTTCCCCTTTATGGGTAGTTCTAAGGAGACTCTTCCCCTCAACGTCCCGTTTCCACTCTCCAGATCGATGGAGTGTGTCCTGCTGTAGTCGCAGGTCTCAATGACTTCCGAGTAGTCCGACTCCGGTTCGTTGCAGATGTAGTTTCTGTCCTCCAGACCCAAGCTGGGGGAGTGTGACCAATTGGTCGCATCCGCCTCCACTGTGAGGGCTGATCCGGCTGGTGCTCCATCGACGGAGAAGTTGACCCACGTTATGGCCTCGTTAGTGACGACGAACCAGTCTGCCTGACCATCCTCCTCGGCTTTAAATTCCATAGTTACTGCTTCGTTTGTTGTTGTGTATTCGTAGTACTCCGAGTCGACTGTGTTCGAGTACACTGCGAATGCGAGAAGGATAATCAGAGTTAGTCCTGTACCTATCATCGTTCGAAGCATGTTCGGGTTCTTAGAGAGCGATCTCTTCACGTGCCCACCACCCGGAGCATATTTTTGAATGCTTGTTGGTGCTTGGGACCATACACCTCGGCTATCAAAATCGTGTCATCACGGTTAAATATGGTCTGTTGGACGGCCGGCACGCACGGTGAAGGCATGACCACGTACTACGACGTCCCAGCTGACCTACTTATTGCTAGTCTAGCTGAGAAGCTCAAGGCGTTGGATGCCATCAAGGCCCCGGAGTGGGCTTCTCACGTAAAGACCGGTACGCACAGGGAGAGGCCCCCGGTGCAGGATGACTGGTGGCACACAAGGTCCGCTTCAGTTCTTCGTAAGGTTGCGATCAAGGGTCCAATTGGAGTCAACAGGATTTCTCATGAGTTCGGAGGCCCCAAGGACAGGGGAGTCAAGAGAACCAAGGCTGTTTCCGGGTCCAGGAACATCTCGAGGAAGATACTTCAACAGCTTGCAGAATCAGGGCTACTCGAGGACTCGCTGAACCCAGCTGGGACTGTGAACCGAGGGAAGGTAATCAGTGCTGAGGGTCAGAGGCTACTAGACGAGACTGCGCATTCTGTTAGGGACGCTGCTGAGGAGCGATACCCGGGACTGAAGGGGTACTGAGGGATCTACATGGCGCGAAACAAGCCTTATGCCAAGAAGAAGAGGTTGAACAAGGTGACGAAGCAGAACAAGAGGGTCCCCGTATGGGTGGTGATGAGGACGAACAGGAAGACAAACACCCATCCGAAGAGGCACATGTGGAGGCGCTCGAAGCTACAGAGGTGATTGAATGGCAGAAGTTAAGGAGCTAACAATCCCATTGAGGGCAGCTTGGAAGGTACCCCGGACAATCAGAGCTAAGAGAGCGATGTCAGAGGTGAAGAAGCATGTTGCCCAGCACATGAAGAAGACCGAAGACGAGGAAATTTGGATCGATGAGTCCGTGAATCACGTTATCTGGGCGAGGGGGATCCAGAATCCACCTAGGAAGATAAGGGTCGTTTGCACACGAGAAGAGGGTTTTCCCCTGGAAGTCAAGCTACTGGAGGACTGAGAATGGGGAACATTAGGCCTTCATTCATCAAGACCAGGGCTCTTAGGCTTGTTGAGACATATCCGGATCAGTTCACAGATGACTTCGAGACCAACAAGCACCTTGTATCTGAGTTCTCAGACGTAGACAACAAGAGGATGAGGAATTGGATTGCAGGATACATCACTCGATACAAGCAGCGTAGAGTTGACTAGCGAATCAGTAATCTCCAGCTACTCGTCCGAAAGTGTATGGGAGACAGGAGAGAGGGAGTTCTTCCTTCTTTCTCGGAGAATGTCTGTGTTGTTCTAGTCAATCCAGAGCATGATGGAAACATAGGTGCAGTGGCACGTTCAATGCTGAACTTTGGGATTAGTGACCTAAGAGTTGTCGGTAGAACCGGTGATTGGTCAGAGGAGGCAAGGAAGAGAGCTAAGAATGCTCAGCAGGTTCTTGATGAGTCCAAGACCTTGGAAACTCTTGAAGAAGCAGTATCGGACTGCTCACTCGTAATTGGGACGTCTGGAAAGAGAGAGGACGGGGAAAGGACTTCAATGAGACACTTCCTTCTTCCCGAGGAGATCCCAGCTAGGTTATCAGGGGTAGATGGTAGAGTTGCGATTGTCTTCGGCCCTGAGGGAAAGGGGCTCCTGAATAAGCAGCTGGCCAAATGCGACCTGTTAGTCACTATCCCCACTTGGGAGGGATACCCAATCCTCAATCTTAGCCATGCGGTATCCATAATATGCTTCTCTTGGTACGTCAACTCTGACACTTCTGCTACTCCTGGAACTGGAGGAAGGTTGTTAGATTCTAATCTAAGGGACAAGCTTAGGTCAGAGGTCAGCAGATTGGTCGATAATTTGCCAACGAAGGACCACAAGCGGAAGGGAATAGAGGAGACGTTGCTTAGGGTGATAATGAGGGGGCTTCCAAAGGACGATGAGATACACAGAATACTCGGCGTGCTTACCGAGGCCGCCGATTCATTCGAGAGGGGACCAAGTTGCCCATGACTTAGGCGTCTCCCTGACATGGAATGCCCTGAGCCTGAGCGAGTTGCCGTAAGAGGAACGGATGTGTGGCTCCACCTGATGGAAAGCCCATCTGGCAAGGTTCTCCGCTGTGGGTACGAAAGCGACTACCACGGTTCTATGCCCTTCCCCCATTTCCGAAAGTGCGGCCAAGGCCTGTTCGTCTCCCTCGAAGACAACGAATGAGTGATCGACTATGTCGTGGATGTGTTCAACTAGTATCTTAGAAACGTCTGAGAAGTCCATCAGCATCCCTTCTTCTGATACGCCACTAACGGCAACTACATCGCCCTCTAGCTCCGCCTCCCATCTGTATCTGTGCCCATGCATGTGCCTGCACTTGCTCTTGTGATTGGGGACTCTGTGGCCAGTATCTGTCTCTACCCACCTACGTATCCTAGTCGCCATTCTACTCCTCCAATTCGAAGTCTATGCTAGCCGAGTTGATGCAGTATCTCTCTCCGCCGAACTCAAGTGGGCCGTCGTCGAAGACATGCCCCAAGTGTGCATCACAAGACCCGCACCTGACCTCCACTCTCAACATTCCGTGGGTCTTGTCCTCCAACCTTCTAATTCCAGCTCTAGCGTCCTCAGTATGGAATGCTGGCCATCCGCAACCGGACTGGTACTTCATCTCGGAAGTGAAGAGAAGGTGCCCGCAGCATATGCAGTGGTAGTCACCCTTCCTGTCCTCCATGTAGTGAATTCCGGTGTTCGGCCTTTCAGTGCCAGCCTCTCTAGTAACGTGGTACTGCAGATCAGTGAGTCTTTTCCTCCACTCAGAGTCCCTCTCTGGGTCGAATCTTGGGAGTCTGTCACTCATTGGCATCACGTTCCTCGCTCTCCTGCGCAAGTGCGTACTCTAGTACGTTTATCCAGTCGTCTACGTAGTCTACAGGATCAACCCTGCCGATGCTATGGAATGCCAGCACCCTCTCGACGTCAGCGCCTGACCTGCCAGAGCTTCGACCATTCTCGTCGGGATTGTAGGAGGTGTTTGTGTTTCTAAGTACCGTGTCGAAGTCCAGCCCCAGAGACTTACAAGAGTTTAGAGCGTCTTCTAGTATGGTCTTCTTGTCGCCTTTGATGTAAGGGAGGTGGAACGAAACCCTTTCACTTCCCCAGTTCCCAATCGAGAATGAATGTTCTAGGGACTCGTAGAATTCAGGTCTGCAGTCGGGGTAAATCTCGTGATCACCACTATGGACTCCCAAAGCGATTATGACGTCGCAATCCTCAGAAATAGATGTGCTTAGAGCTTGACCGTATAGGATTGAGGAGAAAATAGCGTTTCTGTTTGGAACCACTGTCTGCTTCATCTGTTCTGACTCGTAATGCCCCTCGGGAACCTCTTGGCCTTCATCTGTCAGAGCTGAAGCCAATGAGGACATGGCTGACCTTAGGTCTACCACATTGTGATCCACAGCATATCCCTTCTCTGAGAGGTAGGATATGTTGTCCTTCGCGCGCTCTATCTCTATGGAGTGCTTCTGTCCGTAGTCGTAGGTTAGGCAAGTAACCCTGCTACCCTCGGAAAGGAGCCTGAGAAGCAGGGATGTACTGTCCATGCCCCCAGAAAGTGACATCACTGACCTATTCATAGTACGCCCATCCACTTGTGAGTCTGTAGACTGAGACGCCATTCCGGAGAGTCCTTGACCAGTCTCTCTACTATCTGAAAGCTCTTTCCGTTATGCTCCACTGAGTCCGTCTCAACGTAGCATGGTTGGATGTAATGGTGGGTGAAACCCTTCTTAATCTCATCATACATTGACAAATCCTGCCCGCAGTAAACTACCTTGAGCTCGTCTCCGAAACGCTGCTTAATCGAGACATTTGGGTATAGCTGGTCCTTGGGGCTTACGCAAATCCAATCTATCACGGGATCGACGGGGATGGTTCCGTTAGTCTCAATGGATAGGGAGATCCCGTGTTCCTTCAGTATGGAACCTATTGTGGAAAGGTCCTGCATCGCGGGCTCCCCGCCAGTGAAGATTACCCTGTCGCAACCGTAGGAGAGTACTTCTTCTACTATCGAGTCTATGTCCATCTCCTCGTAGCTCATGAAGTCAGTGTCACACCACTCGCACCTAAGATTGCAATTTCCAAACCTTATGAAGACGTGGGGTATTCCACTGTGAAATCCCTCTCCCTGGACCGAATGGAATATCTCCACGATAGGATATGTCTTCAGTTAATCACCCCTGAACCGGTGAGTTTCTGATTAGCTGCAATACCTCTGATCTGGCCTCTGCCTTGTCGAAGAAGACGCCTCTCATCGCGCTGGTGGTCATTACAGCATTCTGCTTCTTGACCCCTCTACATTTCATGCAGCCATGCTGCGCCTCGAGAATTACTGCGCAACCTAGAGGGCTCAGGTTTTCTACTATGTCATTAGCGATAGATTGAGTGATCCTCTCTTGGTTTTGGAGCCTCTTGGAATGCATATCTAGTAGTCTGGCTAGCTTGCTTATCCCAACTATCCTCTCCACGGGTATGTATGCGATATGGCCTCTTCCGGAGAATGGCTGAAGGTGGTGCTCGCAGGTGCTGTGGAACTCCATGTCCCTAAGCAACACGATTCCGTCATATCCTTCTGCGTTGAATGTGGAATCGAGAATTGAGCTCGCGTCCATACTGTAACCGGAGAAAATCTCCTTGTATGACTCGACCACTCTCTTGGGGGTGTTAGCAATCCCTTCTCTGAGATCGCCTTCTGATCCCTCTATGTACCTGACCAGTGTCTCCACTGCCTTCATTGCCTTCTCCTCTTCTACCATTCAATCACCGGCCCTGCCATGTCTGGCATCTATCTCGTCAAGTAGGTCTAGCATCTTCCGACATGCAGTTCTAATCGCATCAGCTACGCTTACGAACTTCCTGTCGTCTCCCACGTGTAGCTTCAGGTCGTCTAGAATCTCCTGTGGCATGTCCAAGCTTACCTTTGGCATGTTCCGACGCCCATGGTAATGGACATAAATATTACTCAGGTAATACTAGAATAATACTATCGCTTACTTTCTATCTTGTCGTCGAGTCCCGGGTAGGACTGATTGAGCGATTCTGCCCTACCTCTGAGACTATTCATCTGAGAGTGTGCCTCTTCACCGGTGATTCCCTGTGAAAGTAGATTGATGATCAGGGAAAGTCCACCTTGTATAGAGCCTGCCTCCAGGAAGGCGTCGTTGGAAATCTCATCTGTTGCCCTTAGCACCTCTAGCGTGTCCCTCAAGTATTCTACTTCGGCATTCAATCCCTCAATGCTGGATTTATCTATGTTCACAAACTGGGCTAGCGAGGTAATCATGGAACGTCGAATCGAATACCCTTTTTCATGATTCTGACTGGGGGAATTCTACGAGCTCGACCAGAACACCTCCGCAGGAGGAAGGATGGATGAACGCCACTCTGTGACCCGATGAACCCGTTACAGGTTCCTCGTTAATCATCCTGAACCCCATGGCACTCAGTTCTTCAATTTTGGACTCTATGTCACTAACGTTTACCGCAATCTGCTGGACACCAGGGCCCTTGCTAGCTAGGAACTTGTCTATCGGCGATCCCTCCGTGATCGGTTCGAGAAGCTCTATCCTCGTACTTCCTTCACCCTGCATGTACCTGATTCTGACTCCTTGTTCCTCGACCACCTCATCCTCTGTGGGAGAGAATCCGAGAGCTTGCCACAGCTTCTCAGCCCCATCCAGTGAGTGGGTTGCTATCCCGACGTGGTTTACTGAGCCTTCTCCCATTCAAACACCACTTGGAGCGACCCACGTTCCGAACTCATCCCTCATTATTCCGTTCACTTCCCCCACTGTAGCCTCTGCCTTTACTGCCGTAATTATTGGCTCCATCAAGTTGATGTCGCCCCTGCAGGCATTTCGTAATTCGGATAGTGCCCTTTCCACCTTTGAGTCATCTCTTGCTTCCCTCAGAGCCAATAGGGCTGATATCTTCTCCTTCTCATCATCCGGATTGATTAGCATTCCCTCGAAATCCGGTTTTTCTGGATCTACGTGAGAGTTTACACCCACTACTTTCTCGTCACCAACCTCGACACGACTTAGTTGATCCCAAGCGCTCTCGTGAATCATCCTCTGTTGGAGTCCTGCCTTCACACAATCCATGGAACCCCCCATGGAGTCGATCTCCCCAATAATCTTCCTTGCTTCTTCTATGAGATTGTCAGTTGATGACTCCACTGCCTGAGAGCCACCAAGTGGATCCACGAAGGAGGTTATCCCTGACTCCTCTGCTATGATTTGTTGTGTCCTGAGGGCTATCTTGGCTGACTCCTCTGTGGGGAGCCCAAGGGCCTCGTCGAAGCTGTTGGTATGAAGTGACTGAGTTCCTCCTAAAACTGCGGCAAGAGCTTGGTAGGCTACTCTCACTGCGTTGTTCATTGGTTGTTGGGCTGTGAGAGTTACTCCGGAGGTTTGAGTATGGAATCTAAGTTGCGAAGATCTCTGATTCTGAGGCGAGAACTCTTCCTCGACAATCTCATGCCAGAGTTGCCTTGCTGCTCTAAACTTGCTCACCTCCTCGATGAAATTGTTGTGGCAGGCGAAGAAGAATGACATCCTTGGTGCGAAGTCGTCTATGCACATGCCGCTCTCCAGTGCCTTTCTGCAGTAGAAAAGGGCGTTGGACAATGTCAACGCTATCTCCTGCGAAGCAGTGCAACCAGCCTCTCGCATGTGGTAACCACTGACAGATATGGTGTTCCATCTAGGAGTGTTCTCATTGCACCATGACATCAGGTCAGTCGTCAGACGGACAGATGGTTCTGGGGGAAAAATGTAGAGTCCTCTGGAGATGTACTCCTTCAGAATATCATTCTGAACCGTTCCAGAAAGGGATTTTCTGGAGGTTCCCCTCTCATCTGCAACTGCTACATAGAGTGCTAGTAATGTGGTGGCCGGTGCGTTAATTGTCATTGAGGTTGAAATTGCACCCATGTCGATGTCATCAAACAGCTCCCTCATATCATGGATTGAGTCTATGGAGACACCTACCTTGCCAACCTCGCCCGATGATAGTTCATCATCGGAGTCTAGTCCTAGTTGCGTAGGTAGATCGAACGCTACTGAGATTCCTGTTTGACCCCCCTCCAGAAGGCTTCGGAATCTCTCATTTGTCTTCTTCGGGGAGGAAAATCCAGCATATTGCCTCATAGTCCAGAGTCGGTCACGGTACATCCCTTGGTGGATGCCTCTGCGATATGGTGGCTCTCCGGCTCGCTCGTTCACGAATCACGCACGGGGCAGCATGACAAGAACCATTCTCAGAGCTTATCTTAATTGTCGGGTTTACTATCTATGATTCTAAAGATTATTCTCACATGAGTACTCGTTATCATCAGAGTTTGTCCCATCGGGGCATGTTGTATCCGACCACATTGCCCCCTCGAAGTTCGCATCTGCCAGATTCGCATCGCTCAGGTCGACTCCTACCAACACTGCCCCGGACAGGTCGGCCCCGGACAGGTCGATTCCAGAGAGATTGACATCAAACATCCTCACCTTGGGTCCCAAAATGGTTCCTCCAGTGCATATGTATCCCTCGAATAGGCTGCTGGGGCATCCAGTCAGATTGACTGCGGATATGCCTTCGGGCGGCCTTACGCTCAGGTCGATCCCTGACAGGTTAAATCCGTCAATATAATCCCAATCAACAGACAAAAAATCGACCGTGGGGCCTATCAGCAGGTAGTTACAGATGGACATATCCATATTCATCTCGACTATTTCGTCCGCCCATCCCTGGGGGACATGCTCGTCTTCGAATGCTTTTTCAGATCCGCAGTCGAAGATTTTGGCGGTATCGGGAGCTAGGCAACCCCACCCTTCGGGGAGCTCGGAAGGGCACCCCCTGAGATAACGGGCGCTGAAATCGTACAGCTCGGCTCCTGTCAAGTCAGCTCCGCTCAGGTCAAGATACACGCCACTGATGCCTGAGAGGTTGGCCCCACTCAGGTCGGCATTAGAAAGGTTAACGAAAATCATATCGGAGCCGAAGAAATTAGCCCCAGTTAGGTCCGAACCACTGAAGTCTGCTACGAAAATCCAACTATCTCTGATGCTTGCGCCAACGAGGCTCGCGCCGCTCAAGTCTAAGGAATCGACCATGGGGAAGTTGTTTCCAGCAGCGGTTTCAAAGGCAGGCGCCCAAGAAAGTGCCATCTGTCCATCAAGGATAGCGCCATCGAGATTCGCTCCCGGGCCGAGGAACAACATCCCATGGCTCTTTCCAATTTCCTCCCCCCAGATAGTCTGGGAATCGAATATCGCCCCCGAAAAGCTAGCACCCAAAATGTCAGCCCCGGAAAAGTCTGCACCCCTGATGTTAGCCCCTTCGAAGTCAGCCCCTCTCAGGTCCGCCCCTGTGAAGTTAGCATTTACCAAAATTGCATCGGTGAAGTTTCCATCGCTGAGGTCTTTTCCGGAGAAATCGACCCCAGAGCCGAACATAAAGTGGCCGTATTCTTCAATGGCACAGTCTGCACCATCTGGGGGATTGTCGGGACATCCAATTTCATCCTCGGATGAAGATGACATGCAACCAGATATGGTTGACAAAAGAATAAGCCCGATCATTGCGGTTGAAGACTTCATGAAATGCCATACTGAAGAGAGTTGAAAATACTTCTTGACTAAATCAAGCGCGGTGCAATGGTGTTGACACTACCTTCTGATGGTGTAACCATCAACCATCTTCTCTAGTCTCTTCATCTGTTCTTCGTCGATCACTCCTTCGCTTAGCTTTTCAACTAGAAAGTTCTTGGCTTCGTTTGATGTCTGCCTCTCCCCTCTAGCCCAAACAGTTGCTAGTAGGTTTGATCTGTGCTCCTCTTCGACACCGATTTCAACCAATAGCCCCCTCATCTCATATTTGTACTCCATATGGCGGCTTCTATCCAGCCTCTTGGCCCTGTTTGCTGGTTGGTAGGAAGAGACCTTGTTCCTGAATTTCTTTTGAGGTTTCTTCGGAGCTTCTTTAGTTTCAGAAGTTGAGGCTTTTTTTCCTTCGCTACGAGGTTTCCTAGCTTCCTGAGCAACAGCCTTGGAGGCTTTCAGCATGCTGTTCTGGATAATTTCTCTGGCTTTCAGACTCCTTCCGTCTTCATCGGGTTCCTCGGCCTCCTTTTCTGGCTCTGTTTGTACTGAAATTTTCTTGGAATCCTTTTTACCGAGAATCTGGTTTTCTACTATTTCCTCAGGGATTTCCTGGACGGGTTCGGGTTCATTTTCAGGTTCTGATTGGGGTTCTTCCTCAACTATGGGTTCCTCTACTATCTCCTTGGGCTCTGCGGGTGGTGTTTTCTTTACTGCGGCCCTAGGCTTTGCACCGGGGACAGAAGGGGGTGCTCTTTGGGGAGTCTTCCTTGTTGTCTGTGGTCTCTTTGTCTTGGGTGATATTGGCGCAGAAGTTGATTGGGATCCGGTTCCGAAGATGTTCTTCGGAGCTGCCTTCTTCCTCCTTCTCCTCTGCACTGTCTAACCAATCCTCATGCCACCGGTCGGACCGGGTCTCATAAGAGTTCGCGACGTCTCAGTCCCACGCAACGGCTGTATTGTCTGTTCTAAGAGAAGGATTGATCGCGCTTTCTTCTATTTCGGTAGTAATACCAGCCTGCATCATTCTCCTTCCAAGTTCTGCTATCATAGTCCCATTGTCGATGCAATACTGTTTTTCGGGCCAATGGCAGGTTGCTCCTCTTTCCTCGCACATCAGTGCGGCCATTTCCCTGAGTCTCTCATTGCAGGCAACTCCACCCCCTAGTAGTAGCTCGTCCTTCCCAGTATGAGCAAGAGCTCTTTCAGCAACCTCAACGCAAGTGGCAAATGAGTGCTCTTGCAGTGACCAACACACTTGTTCCAATGGGGCCCCCTCAGACACTTTCTGCAGGGCCGATGTGAGGATTCCGGAGAATGCGAGATCCATCCCCTGAACTCCATAGGGCAGGGAAACTTCGTCTAGGCTAGAGTTGATTCCATCGATGGTGGAGGCTAGCCTCTCTACTTCGGGCCCCCCGGGGAAGGGGATTCCGTTTTGTCTCGCGAACTTGTCCAACATGTTTCCAATCCCAATGTCTAGGGTCTCACCGAGAACTCTGTACCTACCATCGGCCCGTGCAATGACCTGAGTGTTGCCTCCACTCACGTAAAGGAGAACTGGATCATCGCAACCAGTCTGGTTTCTTCCTACCTCGATGTGGGCCACACAGTGGTTTACCCCTATTAGGGGGACATCGAGGCTGGTTGAGATGGTTCTAGCTACCGAAGCACCCACCCTCAGACAGGGACCCAGTCCGGGGCCCTGGCTGAATGCAACTCCGACAACTGAATCCCAGTCGAAATAATCGCCTTCGGCCAATTTTTCGAGTAGTTGTGAAGTAGATTCAGAATGGTGATCGGCTGCCTCTCGCGGATGGATTCCACCTTCTTCTGGTCTGAATAAGGATGAGTTCGAATAAAACAGCTCTCCGTCTAGTCCTACGCAACCAAAAGAGAAGGTGTGCGCAGTACTTTCTATCCCTAGGATAATGCCTTCCACATACTCGGCATGAGCGGGAGTTCTTTCAACTATCGGAATCAGCAAGTGTCATGAGGACTCTGATTGCGAACTGTGGGGAGATTGCTCATCTCTCCACTGGTGACGACCAGTTTCCTCTTTCCGGACACAGGCTCACCGAAAGGGATAGCTTGGTTCATCCCTCTGGAATGTCAATTCTTATACAAGACGGGAAAATCGAGAAGGTTTCCCCAACTCAGGACCTTGTAACCGAGTTTGCCCCTTGGTATCCGACCAAGAACGAGTCACCAGACACTAGAGTAGTTGATGTAAATGGTATGTCTGTGGTTCCGGGATTCGTCGATAGTCACACTCACCTAGTTTGGTCTGGAGACAGGTCAAATGAGCTTTCCATGAGGGTTTCGGGCAAATCGTACAAGGACATTGCCGCTTCAGGAGGCGGAATAATGAAGACGGTTCTAGATACTAGGAGTTCACCTCAGAGCAAGTTAGTTGAGTCGGGGATCAGGAGAGTAGAGTCGGCGATATCCAATGGAACGACGTCTCTAGAGGCGAAGAGCGGTTACGGTTTGGACCTTGATACTGAGGTGAAAATTCTTGAGTCGGTGTCCGTGATAGGGAGGTCAACCCCATGTGACGTCAGTCCTACTTGGTTAGGGGCACATGATTTTCCTCCCGAATACGATAGGGAATCTTACGTTCAGCATTTGATTTCTGAACAGCTGCCAGTTGTCTCGGAACTGGCTCTAGCGGGTTGGGTAGATGTTTTTTGCGAGGATGGTTGGTTCACTAATGAGCAGACGGAAGATATCGTTAATGCCTCGAAATCTTTTGGAATGGGATCTAGATTACATGTTGACGAATTCGTTGATAGTGGGGGACTAGAGCTTGCAGCTGAGCTGGGGTCTGTCAGTGGAGACCATGTGGCTTGCTCAAACGAAGACTCTAGAATCAGCGCAGCAGAGGCGGGCACAGTTCAGACGTTTCTACCGGGAACCCCATATGTACTCGGGAAAAAACTTGACTTGCCCCTGCAACAGTGCATAACTGAGGACTGGCCATTCTCTGTGGCAACTGACTTCAATCCGAATTGCCCCATTACGTCTCTTCCTCTGATAGGCAGTATGCTATCACACCGAATGGGTATTGATCCGTTAATTAGTCTCGTTTCAGTAACTAGGAATCCTTCTTCAACGATGTTCGGAGATGATGATGTAAGAGGAGTTGTTGCTGAAGGAAGGAGAGCCGATCTTAATGTCCTATGGTCATCATCGGCGGATTCTTGGTGCCAGACCCCTGGAAGCTCCCCCGTGAGTATGACTATCAAAGATGGAGTTATTGTAAACTCTAATAAGGTGTATTGATTCAATTTATTACATTATATTGTTTAGTATAAGCTAATTATATTTTTCAATAATAATCATTTGAAATCTGGAGATTTGGCAGTTGTACGTGAATATTCAACAAAACCTAGGAAAATTCGTGTTATATGTTTCTGATAATCTACGTTATCAGAACCAATTTGTTATCTGGTGAGGATATTGTCCTCTCAGTACACCGTTTTTTCGAAAAATAACAAAATTATACGTTTTACCCCCTACTTATAGTGAAAAATTGAAGTTGAGTAAGTCTTCCAATTAACATGACTAGCCAAAGTCAGGGATTCTGTATGAAATGTAAGACATACGTGAGTATTTTCAATCCCAGAATGATTACCATGAGAAATGGTAGGACCAGGGTTGCTGGATCCTGTTCATCGCCTGGGTGCGATGGCCGTATCTCGAAGATTGTGTCTTAGGGTCAGAATGATTCTTGAAGGGGCGTGTTCACCCAGTAAGGCCGGGCTCGTGGTCTAGGGGTTATGACGTCGCCTTGACATGGCGAAGATCGCAGGTTCAATTCCTGCCGAGCCCACCATTAAATTTGATTCTAATTATTTTATTATTCAAATTCGTATGAGACTCGAAGTCTTCCTTTGCCCTTATTCTTCTTGCCGATGAACCTGACCTTGGGGATTTGAGATGTATTGGAGGCGTGTGTCCCTGCACATGGGCAAAGATCCACTCCTTCTACTTCGACTACTCTGAGATGGGTTATGGACTCTGGAATCCGATGCATGAACTTGGTATGCCTCATCTGCTCATGCTCCATAATCCTCTTCCTATCCCACTCATGTACGTTTACTTCGATGTTTGACTGTAATACGGAATTCACTTGGTCTACTAGAACGTCGGGGTCGAACACTTCTTTGTTCTCAAAGAGTAGGTCTACCCTTGACTGTTCCGGACCGATTTGATTTCCCACTGTCTCAGCACCCCAAATATCCTCTGCAAGAGCAGAAAAAATATGCTGAGATGTATGCATCAGTGTGTTCCCATTCCTTCTAATTGAGTCAATTTCGCAAGTAATGTCCTGCCCTATAGAAAAATTGCCAGCGTCATCAACTGGATGAAGAATCATTTCACCGGGAAGCACCTCATGGAGTTCGTCGGTTCGACCGTCTTCAGAAATAATTCTCCCCGTGTCCCCCGGTTGTCCACCTCCTCGGGGGTAGCAGTAGCTTTCTTCCAATAGGATATAGTTCTCCTTTGTTCCTACAACCTTTGTCTCGAAAGGACGGGGGTCGGTCCCCGGATGCCTAGTCATGTGCAATTTTTCCTGCAATTTTTCACCCGAAAATTTGTGATATCTCGCCGTCAATGATAGCTCTTGATAGGGCTTCACACTCACTCGTCAATGCCCTATCTGCGTGAAGCTGAGAGACCTTCGCTCTGACCCATTTGTGAATCTTTGAGACACCTGCCCCAGGGTTCTCTTCAATTCTGTCCAATGCCTCTGTAGAACAAACCATCTCGTTTGCTATCACCTGCGATAGGAGTCTAGATGACTGTAGGGCTCTGAAACAACCCGTCGCCCCCATAGAAACGTGATCTTCCTTGCCCATGCTGACAGGGACATTGCTGGTAGTGGCCGGGGTTGCTAAGAGATGAAGCTCTGAAATTAATGAAGCTGCAACGTACTGAACTATCATCAAACCACTCTCAAGGCCCTCTTTGTTGGCTAGAAATGCCTTCTGACCACTCCATTTAGGATCCAATATCTGGTTAATCCTCCTCTCTGATATTGAGGCTAGCTCATGGCAAGCTACAGCAAGAGAATCGCTTGCTAGGGCCAAATTCTGTCCATGGAAATTCCCTCCACTGATTATCTCCGTATCAGAACCATCGACGAAAACTAGCGGATTGTCTGTCGCGCTGTTTACCTCGATCTCGAGCATTCTCCTTGTTTCTCTTAATAGATCGATAACGGGGCCGTGTACCTGAGGTGCGCAACGGAAGCAATAGGCGTCCTGTACTCTATCGTATTGTTTGTCCGAAGTCACTATATCTGAGTCTGACAAAAGACTTAGCGTCCTTGCCGCTGAGACTGACTGGCCGAATTGGGGTCTTGATTCATGAATTCTTGAGTCGAATGGCTTCTGAGAACCCCTGATTGCCTCCAAGGAGCATGCCAATGAAGCGTCGGCAGCGAAAGAGAGCATCTCCATGTTCAAAATGGCCACTGCAAGGAAAGCGCACATCTGGCTAGTTCCGTTGATTAGTGAGAGTCCTTCTTTAGCTCCAAGTTTTATCGGATTCAGACCGGCTTGTGAAAGAGCAGTGGAGCTTTCTAGAGTTTCCCAAACTCCATTTACTGACACTGAACATTTCCCCTCGCCCATCATTGATAGCGCCATATGGGAGAGTGGTGCTAGATCGCCTGAAGCTCCAAGAGAGCCTATTCTGGGAATTACGGGTGGAATTCTAGAGTTGACCATTGAGAGAATCAGGTCGACAATCTCAGGTCTCGATCCAGAAACTCCCTTTGCTAGTGAATTTGCCCTGAATACCATCATCAAAATGACATGTTCTGGTTCCATTCTTTCTCCAACCCCGCAAGCATGACTCCTTACCAAGTTCTCTTGTAAGGATTCGAGCTCGTCGTCTTCTATCCTTACAGAAGAGAGGGCTCCGAAACCTGTGTTAATCCCGTATACCGTTTCACCGGATCGTATTATCTCCTCGACTGCTTGCCTAGATTCACTCATCTTGGCTCTAGAATCATCCGAAAGAGATGCAGTAGATTCGCCATTAGCGAGTGACATTGCCTGCTCTAGAGTTAATGACTCCCCATCTATCTCGATATGCCCCATCAGAGGTCTCGAATCGAGATACCCAAATAGAGTCATCGAGTGCCATCAAACAAGTCTCTTAGCACACTTTCTTTCACAATGTTTGGCATAGTGACGTCTATCCTATCATCGGACTCCATTGCCTTTGAAATTGCAAACCTTGCTGCTGGATTTCTTGCCCATGACCTCCTAGCTAGACCGTTGTTTACGTCCCATGAGATCATAGAGTCGATATTCTTCTGAGATTGCTCTGAACCGTCTATTACTAATCCAAATCCTCCGTTTATGACCTCTCCCCAGCCTACACCACCTCCGTTATGCAGGCTGACCCAAGTTGCTCCTCTGAACGAGTCGCCCACGAAGTTTTGGACGGACATGTCTGCTGTGAACATTGATCCATCGTATATGTTAGCAGTCTCCCTAAATGGACTGTCAGTCCCACTTACGTCATGATGATCGCGCCCTAGAACTATTGGGGCGGTCAGAGTTCCATCGGAGACCGCCTCATTGAATTTTGTAGCTATTGTCCTTCTTCCTACTTCATCTGCGTATAGTATCCTGGCCTTGCTACCTACCACCAAATCATGGCGCTCAGCCTCATTTATCCACCTTATATTGTCCATGTATTGGGTGCGGATATCGTCATGACAATCTTCGGACAAATCCACCAGTACGTCCTTTGCGATCTGATCGGTCTTCTCCAGATCGCTATCCTCTCCGGAAGTGCACACCCATCGGAACGGGCCGAATCCATAGTCGAAGCACATTGGCCCCATAATGTCCTCAACGTAGGATGGGTAGCGGAAAGAGCCGTCCTCTTTGCTGATGTCAGCGTCTGCTCTTCTCGACTCTAGAAGGAAGGCGTTTCCGTAATCCCAGAAACGAGTACCTCTAGAGCTGAGTGAGTTGATCGCTTCTACTTGCCTCCTTAGAGATAATTGCACTGATTCCTTGAACTTGTCTGGTTCCTCCTTTAGCATTTCTTTGCTCTCTTCGAGTGTCAATCCCGCAGGGATGTACCCCCCTAGCCATGGATTGTGAAGGCTGGTCTGATCACTAGCTAGATCGACATGGGTTCCTCTTTCGACAAGATACTCAAGAAGTTCGACAATGTTTCCAACATATCCAAGGGAGACAGCCTCCTTCCGGGAAATTGCTTGTTCTGCCCGGTCAATTAGATTCTCAATGTCTTCGTGAAGCTCAGTTAACCATCCTTGGGAGTGTCTCTTTTTCGCAGGAGATGGATCTACTTCGGCAATTATGCACACAGCACCTGCTATCACCGCGGCCTTTGCTTGGGCACCAGACATCCCTCCTAGTCCAGAAGTAACGTACAAAACCCCGCCTAGTCCTTCTTCCGTGGAATTCCCTAGATACTTTCTCGCTGCGTTTAGTATGGTTATGGTCGTTCCGTGTACGATTCCCTGAGGCCCTATGTACATGTAGGAACCAGCTGTCATTTGTCCATACTGAGAAACTCCCAAGGCATTCATCCTTTCGTAGTCCATCTGTGAAGAGTAGTTTGGGATTACCATGCCATTAGTAACGACTACCATAGGGGATTCTTTACTCGAAGGGAAAAGCCCCAATGGATGGCCCGAGTACATAACTAATGTCTGATCTTCCCCCATCTTGCTGAGATACTCCATTGTAAGTAGATACTGAGCCCAATTTTGGAAAACTGCACCATTTGCCCCGTAGGTAATCAATTCGTGAGGGAACTGAGCCACATTGGGATCAAGGTTATTCTGTATCATCAACATTATTGCTGCTGCAGACTGGGAATTTGCAGGATATTCCGAAATTGGTCTGGAAAACATCTCGTATTGTGGCCTAAACCTATGCATGTATATGTGGCCAAGATTGTCAAGCTCATCCAGGAACTCCTTTGCGAGGGTTTCGTGCCAGTCCTCAGGAAAGTATCTCAAAGCATTCTCGATGGAAAGGGTTCTTTCCCTTTCATCGAGAACTTTTGGCCTTGGAGGGGCGTGTGGGACTGTAGGGTCAATGGGCTTGTACGGCGGGAGGGTTTCCGGGATGCCATCGAAGGATATTGTGCCTCTTTTCATTTCCAACCAAGCCTCTCGAAAACTTTGGACTTTATCTTCGCCAGATAGGAAGAAGATTTTCTGACTACATCATCCAATCTCGTCGAGATCTCATCAACATCCTCGCCTTCTACGAAATCTAGATTTATTCTAACGTTCATTGATGCAATGATGATCGCAGAATTTGATAGCTCGGCTGCTGAAGCGAGGTCCGTCAAGGCATTGGAGTTGCATGAATTGCTAAACTCCTCTATGTCGGAAAGGAGATCCAGTGCTTCGGTTGCTGTTTCTAGGGGTGCCTTAGCTGCACCTATTGTTGCTTCTCTGATTGATTCTGCTCGGTATTTCTTCTCAGTCTCGTCTCCTTTTGGGAGACGGTAAGCAGACATTACTTGGTCGAATGCAAGTGCGTCTTTCTCAGCTAGACCAATAGCATACTGAATTTTTGGACTCCATTTTGAGATGATCAACTCCGCCGAATCGTGCCCATCAAGCCATTTCTCCTTGCCTGCCGTTAGCCTAGCAACCATGATTGTTAGGGATTGTGCGTGGGCTAACGATAGTGCAGCAACGGAGCCACCACCCGGAGTGGGGTCTGAGGAAGCTATTGCCCCGAGAGCTTCCTCATATCCTTCGTTCATCCTAATGCCTCCCCAATCGCCCATTCAATAATACTAGATTCCGGCCTAAATTCACCTAGAACATCGAGCATGAGTCCGTTTATCGCTGATTGGACCAATGATGATTCGTCGGCATTGGGATCTGTACTATATTTCCTGCCTGCTGAAAGCATTGCCTCCAAGGGAACTAGTCCTACCAGCTCTGCAGCGACTGCGTTCAAGCCAATTTTCTGCGCCTCGTCGCGGATTGCATCGGTTACGTGGTGCAGTCCAGTGACTCGATGGTCAAGGAGATTCATTGATACTTGGGCGGTCGAATCGTCGAACATCCACCCGGCTGCCTGAAGAGCCTCAAATTTACCGGGATTCCTCAGTGGCTTCCCGTCCTCTCCGATAATCTTCTGGTTATTTTCGTCCTTCACGAGGTAGCCGCTGGTTCTAATTAAAGAAGCGATCGAGTTTGCCTTTTTTTTATCATCTGTGTCAAGATTCACATTGTAAGCGATTAGTATCTGCCTAGCCCCTGTAGCTGTGGCACCTAATTTTGAGTTGAATTCTCTCGGCCCGAAATCTGGAGCCCATTCCTCGGATTGGATCTTGTCTTGCAGTCCTTCGTACTCCCCTCTTCTTATATCTGGAAGTCTTACTCTCTGCTCGCTCCTAGCAGCCTCTGCATAGAGATATACTGGAAGGTCTAGTTTGTGTGAAACTGCCTCTGCGTATGTTTCGGACATTTGTATGCATTCCTCGATAGAGACGCCGCTGATCGGGATGAAGGGGACTACGTCTACAGCACCCATCCTAGCGTGCTCACCACTGTGGAGCCTCATGTCAATGAGATTGGAAGCGACCGTAGTGCACTCAATTGCTGCTTTAATGATGGCATCGGGATGCCCCACCATGGTGACTACTGTCCTGTTGAAGTCAGCCCCCATATCTACATCCAGTAGCTTTACCCCTGGAACGGCTTGAATAGAGTCCGTTATCTTGTCTATTACTGATTTATCTCGACCCTCGCTGAAGTTAGGTACGCACTCCACAAGTGGCGAACTCATAGTGGCTGGAAAGGTCATTGTGTCAAGAGAGTTTGCTTAGGAGTAGAGTCCTTCAGAGCTTGATTCTTGTCCCTGTTTTCTGTTTCCCTCTACCTTCCTAATCGCTTCTACGAAATCTTTCTTCTTCACGGACTTTCTTCTTTCTGAGATTGTCGAAATCCCAGCTTCTACAACTGCTGATTTAATCTCTGCTCCGCTAAATCCGTCAGTCATAGAAGCCAGGGTTCTGAGATCTACGTCCTTCGCTAGAGGCATTGAATTGGTGTAAACAGAAAATATCGTTTCCCTTGCCTCGGAATCGGGAATGGGGATCTCGATAATCCTATCGAACCTACCTGGCCTCAATAGAGCCGCATCGAGAAGTTCTGGCCTGTTCGTGGCGGCTATTATTTTGACATTGTCGAGGCTCTCGAATCCGTCGATCTCGGAAAGCAACTGCATTAGCGTCCTCTGCACCTCCCTATCGCCAGAAGTAGCGGTATCCAGTCTCTTTGAGCCGATAGAGTCGATCTCATCTATGAAGATGATAGCCGGAGCCTTTTGCCTGGCCATCTCGAAAAGTTCCCTAACCATCCTCCCACCTTCCCCAATATATTTCTGGGCT
>MDSZ01272078.1_pt1 | contig 33556 bp, 29 predicted proteins | sample 811201 | NCBI WGS metagenome assembly MDSZ01 (sample SAMN05326647, study PRJNA326480) | marine metagenome | isolation source: seawater | place: Indian Ocean: North | collected 2010 | reverse complement strand
TCTTCGTCTTCGTCCCCAAGGTCGAGATCTAATTCGTCTTCACCCTCTTCAGCTTCAAACAACCACCAAGAGTTTTCGTTAATCCATGATTTTTTATTTTTTGACATTTTTTTGCTCTCCTTAAGAACTTCGTTTATTTCTGTGTTGAGTTTCTTATCAGCTTCATTTGTAAGCACTAGACTTTCTTTTATTGTTGATAACTCACGCAAGATTTTATTTTTTTGCCGTGTGTTTTTTGCTTCCTTAAGTTTAATTACTAAGTCTACGGCTTTCTTTCTAAACATTTTTGCTCTACGGTCAAGTCTGGACTCGACTGTAATATTTACTGTGACGTTTTTTTCGTCTTCGTCATCATCATCTTCTAAATTAATTTGCTGAACTGGCTCGACCGGATCCGGCTGCATTGGCATACCAGCTGTCTCCATATCGGTCATTCCTAGTGATTCAGCAGCAGTTGATGAACCAAGCATTGCATCTAAATCTTCCATGTCGTCATCTAGACCGCTAGTATCAGAATCACTTAAATCTAATTCATCGTCGATTTCTTGCTCAATAAGCAATCTAATTTTTGGCGCGATTGACTCAATTATTTTATTGGTAGCGTTTTTTTCCGCCAACTCTTTGAGTTTTTTTGCGTCTGCGATTGCTTGATCATACAAATTACCACTCATGATTTGTCTCCATGTTATCTCTTCATAATTATGTTGTTATTTTGCAAGGATTACTTTTTTTTCAATCTTCTTTGAGTACGTCTTTTGCCGGCCATTTTTTTCTTTCTAGCCTTTTGTCCACGTGTCACTGGATATTGCCGGTCTCTTAATTCTTTTAAGAGTCCAGATTTTTTCCACTTTTGCAAAAACTTTCTAATTACCTTTTGGCTCTCGACCGATTGATCTTTCGCTTTCGGGTTTGCTTTCACTTGAAAATTAAATTTGCTCATAATAATCCAAAATCATATTCTTTATACATTCTCTTAATTGCTTTAAAGCCAAATCTTTTAATGAGTATACAGGCTCATCTTCATCAGGTAAAGGCTCACTACTATACTTATGCCCAGAAAACTCTTTTTCTACTCTAAAACCGTGCGCATGTGTGCTGGCTATGGATTTGCTAGATCTACCCAAATGGCCATCTCTTTTTTTATACATGTTAGGAAAGGGTGAAAGCCCCGAAGCCACAGCTTCTACTTTTATAATATCGTGATACGCAGATTTGTCAAGTCCGGACATGTCGCCATAGTCAGATACAGGAGGTAACATTTTGTTTTGTATCATGTCCTTTAATTCTAACTCATCGTCGGTATATTCAGGTTCTTCAAAATCATCAAGGAATGGCCAGCTATTTGAGCCAACCATTCCTCTCTGCATTGGTGATTTTGCTAGTCTTGCAAAACCTAAATCCGATCTAGCATCTTTTGGAAAAGCCATTTAACTATACGACCTTAATCATCATCGCTGTTCCATCTTCCTAATGTCGGTCTGGTCCAATCACCAAGTCTTGTTCGAGTAGAAGCAGGATTCAAAGATCCATCTCCTGCATTTAAATCAAGGCCAGTGGGTTGAGCGTTTTGTGGAAGTGGAAAAGAATTTCTAATACCGTTTGTCGTAAGAGAACCAGCGTAATCACTAGCACTGGTACCAGCTTTGCCGGCTGCAAGGTCTGGGACAAACGCGTTAGGAATATTTAAATCTTCAATAGCAACCTGTGACAGATCTGGTGCTTGGTCGTGCGTTAAGTGATGCGTACCGTAATTTGCACCCATGTACTTTTCTGCGCCTAATGCCGGACTTGAACCTAAAGCCATTGCCTGATCTCCGGCAAGGAGTAATCTATATAAGTCAGTTGGGTCATATGTGTTTAGGCCCAGTGTTTCAGCGGGGAATGCTGCATTTAACACATCCACATTACGGCCTTGGTTTCCGGTTCCGACTATTGATATGTCGTTACCTCTGATATCTACTGCATACACATTAGAAGGCTCTGGAATTATTCCTCTTCCAGTTGGATATGGCATTGATTCCTGTGCTCGTCCGGCTTGTTCCGGATGAGATTTATCTGTTATGTTTATGACGCCCATTTATTTTTCTCCAGTTTGCAATTTAAATTATATGTCCTTCATAATTTTTTTCTTTAACGCAACTTTTCTTTTTTGCAAACGTCTCATTTCTTGTACCAATTTTTTGTGAGCAGCCTTGATTTTAGCTTCTTTTAATTTAAGATGCTTGGCATGATTCACGTTCTTTTCAAGCTGAGAGGCTTCTTGTCCAGCTTTATATTCTTTTGCCTTTACTTTGCTGACAGGTGTAGGTTTGCCAGAAAGTTTTGCGGCTTCTTGTAAAATAAACTCTTTTAGATCAAATGATTTTGTTTTTCTTGCCATGGTAATATCTCCTAAACTAGCAAATTAATCTCAACAATAAGTATGCCGTAAAATGATTATTACTTGCTCTTATTGTTAAATGCTAGAGCCGCCCAGTTTCCAGCTCCCTCAAACAAATCTTCTAGATCGTTATTTGCAACCGCCTGAGATGCAGCGTCAGCTGGAACTCTTCTAGCGTCGCGGGCATTATTTGACATTCCTTGTTCTTGTAATGTCGTCTGGGCTGTATCTCTAAAAATATCAGCCATCATTGGATCTTCGGTAACATTATTAATTATTTGTTCGTTCAGATCATTGACCCTGACTTCATCTAGCTTTTTGCGATGAGAATTAATTCTTTCGACTTCCTTTTTATAATTATCGTTATTTTTCGAAGATGGTCGAGGCGTTGCCGCCTCGACCAATGCATTAGCAATGTTTGAGTCAGCGCTAATTCCTTCAACCAATATCTCAACTAAACACTCTTTTATCAACTGTTTTAAAACTGAACGTTTAACTTTTGCCATCTATTCCATCCTAGTATCTTGTGTCCATGTCGTATGTGTTGGTACCGCTTGGAATAAGTGACATACCCACTGTTATCGCTGCATCTTCAAGCACATATATTTCAGAGGCCTTGATATACATTACCGGTGATGATGAATTGCCTCCAACTCCACCACAGTTTCCGCCGCCTGTTCCACCGTTACGGAAAGCAAACTTGACTGGAGTTGAAGTAAGCGCGCTGATTTGAATCCACTGTGACTCAAAAGGAAACTGTACTCTTGTTTCACTGTTATACGTGCCACTGTACTGATATGGAATTGCGTTTTGATCAAATGAACCAGTAACGTTTGGAAAGCCAATCGTGCCGTCCCTTCTGCGATCTATATCCTGATAAGCCATTTTATTTTCTCCAATCTAAAATATCGTTAAGTATTCTATCCACTCTGTCAGATTTATTAAAATATTTTTTTAAATCCGATTCTTTTATTTCACGGCCTTCTTTCATCATGAATGCCCCAGGAGTAGATGGCTCACTAACAAAATCCCAACAAATAAGCTGAAAATCATCTTGAACCACTTGGTGGTCACCTTCACGTCGAGTAGACCCAACACCACGAGAACTAATACCAAGAGTAACGCCTGCGTCAACAAGTGATTTAAGTATTTTTCCACTCGGCGTATCAAGGATTTCAACCACTCCATAGCATATATCTCCTTCCATGTAAGCCTCAGTTACAAGGTGTGATGCGTTTTTAAGTTCAACCACTGAAGATTCTGGATGATCTAATTCACCAAGTGCTCTACGTTCTGCAATAAACTTTTGATAATTTCGGACTTCACGTTCTAATATTTCTTTTGGATATATTCTTCCGTTTTGGTTTAACGTGTTGGATTTTTGCAGCACGCCTCTCATGACATACCGGCCGCCATTGGTTGCTCTTTCCTCAAGTATCTGTTCTCTATCGTATGAAAAAGCATTCCATTCCTGTAATAATCTAAGGGCATTATCCATTTGTTCTCTCCTTAAGCTCTTTTTGCAAATGACACAAAGTCATAAATTTGCTAAAGTTTTCGTCATTTAGATTCGCTGTATCCAGTTGTTTTAGTTCTAAAATGACAGGATCTATTTTGCTTTTTACTATTGATGATTCACAGTTGATTGAATAACGATTTAACTCTCTAATACAGCTTTCTCGTATAGAATTGAGTGTCGATTCAAAATTAATTTTCTTATCTGACATTACATAATTTTTTATAAGCATGCTTTGCTGATCAGTAAGTTTAGAACCGTATTTCTGATTAAATTTTTCTGTCATTATTTTTACGACAAGATTATCAGCATCAGGTGATTTATGCTCAGATAATGCTTTTACTGTTTTTTCAGATGTAAGTATGTTGTGTACCTTTTGCTCATATTCAACAATACGCTGAATATTAGTGCTATTTTGGCGCCAATCGTTCATTAACGTCTGTACTGTAGCAAACTCTTTGTATTCTTTGATACGTGTCCCATAGAAGCCTTTTCCAAAAGTTAGATTTATGTCTCTTATGAGTCGTGATTTTTCACGTTCTAATCTATTCGAATCGTGGGCTCTTGCTGCTTTTTTTGCCTCGCCTAAAATTGATGTTGCCAACGAATCATTATCGATATGTGGTTTGACAAGCGCTTGAAAGAGTTTGTGCTCTTTGTATAGCTCAGTGCCAGGTACAAAATGTTTTTTAATAATGCTTTTCGCGCTTTCAACAAGCTTTGGATTATTTTTTACAATTCCTTTCGAGACAGTCAAAATCAATTGCTCGTAAATAATCCCGACATTTCTTTTTTTGTTGTGGGATTTTCTAGTCATTATCGTCTTCCTCCAATTCGAAGCCTAGTTCTAATTCTTTATCTTCCTTTAGTATCTTTAACTTTCCAAACTTTTTATTCATTGACTCCAACGTTCTTTGCATAGCATAATCTAAACTTGGTCTGTAACCATTATAATTATTATCAGGTTCTTCTTGTTCACCTAAAATTATATCTGCAAGACTTTTTTTGCCTTCTGTAAACGGATTACCAAAAGGATTTTTTAGGAAATCAGTATCATATGGATTATTTAAAGTGTCCTGTTTTCTACCTGCCCGACCGGTTGATGTCATTTTTAAGAAATCCGGCATATGCGTCTCAAGTGATCCATTTTTCACAGATCGATCTTTTTTCTTTATTAGATCGTCTCCAAATACGTTTTTCTGTCGACTTGATACCTGTGATGGCTTGATATATTCTGCTGATATGTTTTCAAGATCTATTTCATCTAGGTCTTCCTCAGACACTTCGTCATACTCAGCCATGGTATCACTATATTCTACCGGCATGCCGTCAAGCAAATTCTGGTTTGACGGATAGTCTGCGGCAAACAGACCTCCACCTTCATCACCGCCGCCTTCGTCTCCACCACCTTCAGCTTCCTCGTCGCCTCCAGGCGGTTTAGCGGCCTCAATCTGCATGTCCAATATTTTTTCAGCCAACTTTTGTTCTTCTATTCGATCTATTTCGTCACGCGTGAATCCAAAAACATTTTGCCGTATCCATGTTCTCGAGACCATTCCCTCAGGTGCAGAACCAGCAATCGAAAATTTTTGCTCTATTAAAGAAAGTTTTTGTTGTTGAGCTAGCGAACTTGGATTTGATAGAGATAAACTAAAATCCAGTAAATCCTCGCCTTCAAACCCATGAGAGTAAAGGTGGATCATTGCAATTTTATTAAGTTCTGCAATAATTGTCTTTTGAATTCTTTGGATTGTTCTAGAAAACCTGATATCTTCTTGTGCTAGCGTTGCTTTTGCTCCGACATCTTCATCATATCCCAAATAAGCTTTTGGTATTTTTAGAGCGGCAAATAGTTTTTTCTGTATATATTCAACGTCTTCGATAGCAGACGTGTTAGAACCTCCCGCTAAAGAATCTATTTTTGTTCCGGAATCTCCACCTCTAACTGGAATAAAATAATCTTCGTCGACAGACATTGGATTATATCTAAGATCCATTTGACCATTGCTTTTATCGATAACCGGACTTCTTTTCAGTGCTGTTTTGGCTTGCTCGACATAATTCGGTACGTCTTCTGGCGGCACGTTACCTACATCAATGTAAAATACACGTCTTTCCGGGGATCGAATAACACGATACACTAGCATTGCATCTTCAATAAGAATAAGTTGGCGCCAAATACGACGTGCAGACTCTAATACCGAAGAACCATACGGAAGAAAAGCGTCGTTACCCAATAAACGAAAGTGAGAAATCTGCCAGTTTTCTAGAACTTGATTGCCCTGTGTAACCCAACGAAATCTTACCGCGGCAGGATCTGATGGATCATAATTTTCCTCGCGTTCCATCTCTGTAATAGGAATTGGATAAGCGTTTATCACTCCATACTCTGGATGTACGTCGTTGAATAAAAAGAAATCACCATACTTACAAAGATTTCTAACCCACATGACAAGATTAAAATCAATGTTTAGGGTATCATAAAACAGTGTACTCAGTAATTCCCTTACCTTTCTATTATCAGATCTGATGTGTAGACATTTACCTTCGGCGTCTTCTGAAACTGTTTCTTCTGCGTATATATCAAGTGCGCTGGCAATCTCGGGTGTAGCTTCCATTTCTGAAAAATCAGAATATCTTGCCATTCTATCAAAAGTACCATAAGCACTTAATGTTGAATTATATACATCTGAATGAGCCTTTTTAAATAAATCAACCGCGGTGGATGCAGTCTGAGAATTTGGATCATATGAGCGAACTCTTCTTTTTACAGTAGGTCCGGATCTGAATAGTTTAGTTAGCCGCCTAAACAGATTTTCATTGTTGTTTTCAGCCATTTAATTCCTCTTTATCATATAAATATATGACTATTTTATAAGCCAATCAAAATTAGTATACTCATTATTGTTGTTAGTAATTATCTTGTTGCCCCTAGAATCCACAGTACTGTTTGGTGACGTGTTCATTACCGTGTTTGACATTGATGTGTTTGATGTACCAAAAGCTGCCAACATAGCTTTATTTATGTCTGTTCCAGTCTTTGAAAGCTGCGGTGTCGTATCATACAACCAAACACCAATCGCCAATGCCATAATCAAATCATCGTTCTGGCCTTTTTGAGCTTGGACTTTTCCATTTTTCCAAACAAATGTTTTTAATTCGTCATACAGCCGCGCAGATTTTACAGACAATTGCTTTGTTCGGAGTACCTCTTCCAGCTTTGTTAGAATCTGTGATCTGGTCTTAACATTAGTTTGAAACCCTATCTTTCCAACGTCCTGCGTACCGTACATATGGGAGTATCTATCCTTTTCGTTTTGGAAGTATAGATTTCTATAATCCATTTCGACTAGTTTCATAACTACGGCATAACCGTATGAATTGTTTTCCGGACAAAGTAGTGCATCGTTGTAGCGTCGACCAGCCTCCGCAAGTACCTGAGCAAACTTATCAGGTGGCAACTTACCTCTATATTCAGCTACCACCGATGATGCTTCTGTATCGAACACGTGAAAAGTTGAATAGTCGTTGCCGTCGCCTCTTGCTACGTCGGCGCTAATAATATATTTTTTTGTAGAAAGAGGATAGTCCCATACCCATACTCCCATGTCCGGGCCCCACTTTTCGATGGGAGGTCTAATCCAACCTCTAATGTAATCGATATCCTCGACTTGCAAAAAAGTATCGCCTGATGCCTGAAAATCACACATCAATTCCTGTGCAATTTGTTTTTTTGACATGTTCCTAGTTTCTTCTGCGAACCAAGCGTCATCTCTATCTGGGTGAACGTCCCACGTCAGTTTGATTGGATTAAAAACGTTTTCTCCGTCTTCAGCCTGTTTCCACAAATCGTAATACTGTCCGCCGACACCATTGGGCGTTGATAACACTATAGCCCGACCACCAGTCGATAGCGTTGGATACAAACCGGTCCACAAAGTATCAAAGTTTCTTACAAAAGCAGCCTCGTCAACTATCAATAATGTAAGCGCCTCAGATCTACCTGCATCTTCCGATGTTGGTACAGCTTTAATAGTCGATCCATTTGAAAATTCTAGAGCCTGTTTATTGTTATTCACAATCTGTGGTATCAATAACCATTTTGGCATTGAATTAATTACAAACTTTACCTTGCGTATAAAGTTTTGTGCAACAGATAATTTAGTTGCGATAACAAGAATATTCTTGTCCTTGTGAAATATTGCTAGCCATGCAGCATATGCAGCAGAAATAGTTGACAAACCGAGCTGTCGGCTTTTAAGAACAATATTGAATCGATGTTCTTCAAAAGCCTCAACACACGTGTCTTGGAAATCAAAAGTCTTGAATGGAATTGCTCCCTTTATAGGGTGCTGAATCTTAACATACTTGTTAAAAAAATATGTTGGATTCTTTCCGCACTTAATTATTTCTTTGATTTGCCGTTGTTTCTGCGTAGCCGGCATTAGACACCAATCTTATATGCCACGATCGCAACATATCTTGCTCTTACCAAAGCTCTATTGAATTGATATGGTATAATATCAGATTTTTCTTTGCCCAACTGCTTTACTTTTAAACTAGATTCAGCTAGCTCTCTAAACTCTTTCTTTGCGTCAGCGATTTTATTGCCAATTGCTTTGAAAGCATCTTTATCTAAATCTAATTTTTGTTTTGTTAGTCCGTCGTTAGGCGAAAAATTAATTCCTCTTTCAAGACGCAACTCTAAAATAAGTTCACCATCACCTGGATCGATCATAGTCTTATGACGAAGCGCGTGTCCCTTATCGTTCATTGAGCCTTTTCCGAACGTTGCTTCGAAAATGTTTTCTAATACACTGAGTTGTTTACTGTTTAACATTTGAGTCTCCTATATCTCTATTGTTAATTATGCTATCGATTTCATTTCTGCTGGGACGCCAACCATTCTCCCATTTTTTTATATTTGGTTGTCTGAAATATAAAGAACAATCTGTACAACATCCATGCCGATCATGCTCCTGCACGTCTTGCATGTCTCTCAAGGCAAATCCACAAATCTTGCAATCCTTTTCATCACAAATATAATTAGCCGGCTTAATGATTGTTAACCCATTTTTTTCTTCATATATGATGCTATCAGACATATTCCACTTTTGATTCCATGCCAACTTTTGTTATATCGATAATATTATCAACTGAATCTTTTACAACGTCAACATGCGAAATAACCATGATTAGTCTGTAATAAGCCTTAAGTCTTTTCATTAATGAAGTTACAGCTTCTACATTCTGGTGGTCTAGTGCGCCAAAACCCTCATCTACAATAAACATATCAGACTTGTTTAGATTTGATACGTTTCCTAAAGCAACTCGTAAAGCCATAGAAGACACCATCTTCTCCATGCCACTCGCGCACTCTATAGGTCGCCGACTATCACCGTAGTTAATAAAGATATCAGTTTTCTTATCTGTAATATCTAGCTCTACTGTGAAACCAGAAGTATCTTGAAGTATCTTTGACATTTCACTATTAATAATTGGTAATTGTTTTTTCATGATATACGCAGGTATACCTCGCCAAGACGTGGCTTTGAGCAAATAATCGTATACTTTCCATTCAACTTGTAATCTATCGAACTCTACCGATTCCTTTTCTAGTTGTTTAATATTTGCCTGACACTCTCCTATTTTTTGAGCTAGCGAAAACATATCTAGCTTATACTCTTTTACTTCAGAATCAATCGCTTTTAACTTAGATTTTAAATTAGCTAACACGACGGATTTTTCTTCGTCAGATCTTAACTCCATGTCTGTAATCTCATCAGACAATCTTTGGATATCCTGCAATGCATCTGCTAAATCTCTGTTCTCTTTTTCTAGCTTCGATTTCGAAACTACAATTGACATTTTAGTATTCTGAATTTTTTTGAGATTGTCGTTGTATTCTTCGATTTTTTGTCGTAAACCTTCTTCTTCAATCTGTTCAAGTTTAATTTTGGCTTCGTCTAATTCAGATTTTAAATTACTTACTAACTCTTTCTGTTCCTTTAATAAAGCTTTGTTTTTATGGCTCTCGGCAATGAACTTACATGTAGGAAACGAATCACCACATGGTACCTCTTTAAGAAGTGATACGGATTTTTTTTGATTTGCCATAACAGTTCTTTCTTGTTTAAGATTCATTTGCATTTTCTGCAGGTTTCTTCTCAGGCCCTCGAGCAACTCTAGCCTTCTATTGTATGATTCTAATGGAAAATTGTCTCTAAATGTTTCTAGAACAATGAGGTTTTCCTGTTCTGTTGATAATCTTTCTTGCAAGGTACTAATATGGTATTTTATATCAGACAAACCTGATTTTTTGTTTTCAAGTAATCTTCTTTTTCTAGCTAACTGAGAAGGGTCGACAAAGTCGCCACCAGACTCCTCTTGCGCTTTTTCAGAAAACTCCCGATAACGATCATTTAGATCGTTGATTTTTTCAGCCAAATGAGTTCTTTGCTCTTTAAAGTTGGTTATATCTGTCCTATTTGATCTAATCAAAGCAACCCAATCTTTTTCAGATAACCTTTTAAGCATGTTTTTAACGCCAGCTGATTCTTCTTTTACAATACTTTGAAATTGATCATATACATCTAGACCCATAAAGTTCGATATCGTCTTTTTTCTTTCTGTAGGCCCTTGCTTAATAAAGGAGTTCATGTTGCCCTGTGCGGCAAATGACGTCATCATAAAGTCTTCTGGAGTACCAATCAAGTTTCTCAGAGATTTTTCAGTATCCCTTCTTTGTTCGCCCGAAAGATCTTTGATAATTCTGCCTTCATCATCAACCTCATAGAGAGACAGATAAGACATTGCGCCTTCATTTTTGCTCCCTCTAGCAGGATATCTAACACTATGTCTTTCCAGCCTGTACAGTCTGCCGTTAACAGAAAAAGTAACGTCGGCTGAACAGTTTGATCGCCTAGTATTAATGACATGCTGTATTGATGCGATTCCTCTATCGTTCGAATTGTATAAAGCGTACATGATAGTACCAGGAATAGAAGATTTACCACAGCGATTACGTCCAAATAAACCAACAATTCCAGATAACTTAGAAAAATTAATAACGTTGTCTTTTCCGTATCCAAAAGTGTTATCAAAGTTCATTTCTTTAATTGACCATAGATTACCTTTATGGTCAGCCGATACTTTTAATTTTGGCACGGTTTCATCTACAATGCGATCAACCTCACTCCAAAATTCTGGATCTGTAAGTCCCTCATCGTCTGACCACTCTCTCAATAGTTTTTTATGGGTTAGTGGATCTGAAAGATCTTGAATCTTTATCTTTTCAGACGTCTCTTTTGATATAGAGGACTGTTTTAGCTTTAACTGATATACTACTTCATCAGCGTCATGTTCGCGACGAAGGACTGTTGCCAGCTTTCTTTGAGTTTTAGGATCTAGTTCAACGGTCGACCTAATTCTAAATCGTGCGCCGGCCGGCCAGTCCTTCATACATTTAGATATGGTCGCCTGAATGTTGCCTTGCCAATCAACAGTGACAAATGGATTGTCATGCCTAATAGGAAAAAATTCTACATTAAACTCAGAGTCCGATTCTATATCCCATAATAGAAAGCCTTTGTCTCCAGATTCACCATAGTTCTGTTGTATGGGAGATCCAGGATACCATATGCGACCATCTTTATCTAGCTGCTGACGCTTATGTATATCTCCCAGCATAACATAGTCAAAACCGCGGAAAAAATCCATCTTGCAGTCACCGTCTAGCATAAAGTCCATATCGGTATGAGAACCCCACACAGCGCCGTGATACATGGCAATATTTATTTTTCCTCTTTGCGGCTTGACCTCTGCGTATCCTTCTTCATCAAATGGACTAAAAGCACACCAATTAAATCTATCATCATTTGGATCGTTATATACGCCGGATTTTTTGTATAGATAAACGTTTTGAAGATTCAATGCATTAAGTATTGGACTAATTGCGTCTTGACGATCTTTGTTTAAAATCAAACCATCGTGATTTCCAAGAATAACATGGGTTGGAGCAATACGTGAAAGCTCTGTAAACCACCAATTTAAATTATCAATTAACTCAGGTGATATACCCTGTGTTTTTGAATGAACTATGTCACCAGCAACGCATATGGCGTCGACCTTTAGTTCCCGTAATTGTCTAAACATATCAGAAAAAGACGTACGGTACTCAACATGACGTTGATAACCGCGCCAGTGGACGTCGGCAATATGTGCTATTCTCATTATAAACTCCAAACAGTATTTTATATATTATAGTCTATTATGAAGCAATTTACAATATTTAAAAGCCAGGCTCAGCCTGGCAAATTCTCATGATACTTTTGCTGTATCAGTAGTATCTATAATTTCTGTTTGTGTGTCTTTCCCACATATCGTCTGCGATTTTTTCAGCCATGTATCTTTCGTCTTCATCTAATGCTTCGATTAGTTTGTACACTTTTTCCCAGTACGAGTTATACGATGGAGAGTTATCTAGGATAAAATGCACGTCCTCTCGGAACTGTTCATCTGGTGAATAAAAGGTACCCGTACCGTGCTGATGAAAATACCTACCCTCGTAGCCGGCCTCTTTAATAATTCTTCTAAGCTGTCTTCTTGTGATTTTCATTTTGTTTACTCTCTTTTCATTAATTTAATAAAGGCAAAGCCAGACTCATCTTTTGGTGGTCTAGTGAATCGATGCAGATTATGTCCTTGCACTCTAATTTTAGCACTGTGATACCCGACTTTTTCGTCAGGATAATCGTATGAAATGCCGAGAACCTCAATAGCTGGATTGAACCGGTTGTTGAAACCGGGTTTTAGACTGTCAAACCATGCTTCCCATTCTTTACGCAAGGGAGAATAGCTATGTTCCGGAAACAAAATATTGTACTCTTCGTATTCAACATCATCAGCGTAACCTGGGAATCGAGAGTCGTCAATTTCCTGTTTACTTCCGCGGCTTACGTACGCTTCCTTGATTATCTTTCTTAATTGTCTTCTTGTAATTTTCATGCTAGCTCCCTAAGCTGCCTTTTCGGTCTGTGCCTAAACTAAATTGTTCGCCCGATGGTATATGTTCCATAGCATATCTTTTTCGGCCGTAACGTCTATCTGTTTGAGTTGTTATGTTAATTCTTTTAAATTGTTTTGAAAGCTTTTCATACTCTTCTGCTACCTCTTCGATCTGAGTTGCAGGAATATGACTTTGAGGTCTTCGTTCAAGATCTGCACGGATAATATCAGCGTATCTTTCTAGACCGAATCTTTGGTATATACTAATATCATATCTACCGTTGCCTTGCTCTAATGACTTAAGTCTATCGTACGCGGCCTGAGGTGAGGATGCATGTACCGCCTCTTGAATAATTTTTCGGATTGTTTTTCTAAGCCGTGATTCTGCAAGTCTCATTTATTATCTTCCATGTATGATATGATTATTTTATTTAGGCAAGGTGACGGGTTTGTTCCGGCTGCATAAACAATGCCGGTACGATCGTCTAGAAATACTTCGTTTTCCTCAGACAGCTCATCGATAACATCGAATGCTTTAAAACCGAAATTATCTTTTATCTCGTCAAGGGTAACACCTTTAATTCTAGAGGCTAGCGCTAGTATTTCTGCATGCATACATTGACTCCTAGTTACACTCATAATTATTAACCGGTCTATAAACTTCCTATTAAATTATTCAATCGGGTAGCTTTTGTGTACTCCATTACCTGTGACATATGACTTTCAACTTCTTTCGGCGTCATGTCACCCCAATCCCGGCCGTCTGATGGAGGCCTAACGTAATAAACACGCTTGTCATATGCCATTAAGGCTTCGGCAATTGCGTCCTGCTTTTTCTGAGCGTCTGCATCGAGACATAGTATTATTTTGTCGGCAAACATTACCAGCTTATAAAATAATAATGACTGTTCAGATAGAGAAGACCCAAGTAAACATGTTGAGTTTATATTCACACACTTTATCAAATCTAGAGGACCTTCGACTAGATACACCGGTTTGCCCCAATCTATCTCTATCTCGTTAAATATGACCTGCTTCTTGTCTGCCTTTGCATTTAAGTATCGATAAGGGTTATCAGGGTCGATAGAGCGACTAGTCCAGTAGTTTAGCTCACCTTCTTCCGTAAAGGAAGGTATAATCAAACGACGTCTGTATGACCAATCCTCAGTAAAGCCAGCGCGAAAGGACCAAAGCATGGAATCAGTTATGCCACGTGATTTAGCATAATGATATATCGGTAAAGCATCTGGATTGTTTAAGTTTGTCATAAGTAATTTAAAGCCAATTGGTATTGTGACTGGCTCAATTGTAGTCTGTAATTGGGTGTAATTGTTGTAGGTGAAGTTTTTAGCAAACCTCTCAAAGTATTCGGCAACCTTCGCAGGGTTCTTTTGTTTAATTAATCGACCCAGGGATCGACCCTTACTATTGCATACCCAGCAATGCCACAAGTCAGAATCAAGACGAATATTCATCTTCATTTTTTTGGTTTCCTTGCAATAGGGACAAGGAACCATAAGTTCTATTCCGTTGTTTTGTAGCTTTGATTTACCAAAGACGCCGTTTAGATATTTTATTTTGTCATTCATGACATTATTATATCTCTATGTTGACGCTTTTACAAATCCCGCCTTTGCTACAACCCATGCATCTGCCATATCTCTGGCTTCTTCCAATATTATAAGCTGGCCTTTTCTAGGGCCTGATTGTAAAATCTTAGTTGGCCACTTATATTGTAGGTGATTCGACACCCAATCAAAAACCTGTTCTTTTACGTCCTTTCCAGCCTTCTTTTTCGAGAGTGTTTTTATGCCTACTAAACTTCTACACGTGTTCACAGCAATTGGTTCTGGCGCTATTCCTAACTCATCATGACATATGTACTGAACTATCCCGTTAAACGATGATAAAAGTGTGATAGTGCGCGCAGAGGACATGCCTCGAGCAAATCTTTGAAAGTACTCCTCTATAAAGACTTCCTTGATGCTATGTCTGTTGCAAATCTCTCTTAATACTTTTCGAAAATGAAAACCTTTGTTTGTTATGCCTTTTACTTTCTTAAGGGATATAAAGTCCATTTCTAAAACAAAGCCGTCGTTGTCGAGCACCGTATATCCGATCGTTGCAGTAGAAACATCAAGTCCAAGTATCATTAATAATCCAGTTTTACGCGAAATAAGTATTTGTTGTCCGGCCTTTTAATAACTGGCTGAGCCAACTTTGCTTTACCAACAACATTAAGATTGTTATCATGCAAATATACGGTCGATATGTATACAAAGTCTTCAGCGGTTTCATTATCATTCAATGAAGGTCGTAGCTTATTATAATTTGGATTTGATGAACTGTTAAATTGCGCTGATACGCACGGGATGCTTGTTTCAAAAACATTGACTTGACTTTCGGATTTAAACTCTAATGTCATATCACTATCCGAGAATCCGTATAAGGAAGGATGTCTTATGTAAATTAAACCTTCGCCATAAAAGACGTCTCCCACTTTGTTCCAATCGGCTATTGAACCAGATGCTTGATGTCTATATAAAACTCCGTAACCATTATCGCGTAATTCGATTTGAGCCTGGTTATTATTGTAAAGATGACTTGATAGCTTTAGACTTCCAGGCTTTATTCTTCTTCCATAATAGAGCTGAGGAATAGTAACAACAGTTGTAAGCTGTCCTGGAAAATCTGATGTGTCAAAAAAATCTGACATTGCACCACCTTCACCGGCGGTTGTTGGTTGATCAAAATTGAGGATATCTTGGTTAATTTGATCATCATCTATAACAAATAAATCGATTCCGGAATTGTATCTAGAATCAGCGCCCTGTGTATTCTCGAAAGATTCCGGAGAATTAAAAGTTCCTCGCTGAGCAAAAACATCATCAATAAAAAACAATCTGGAATCTAGCAGATCGTCAAGATCTCCAATGTTCTTTGTGTTTATATAAAATCCGTCATGAGAAAGGAAATTGCTGCCAGTTGCATGAAACAATGTATTGTAATCAGGTCTAAAATTGCCATTGTCACATGGCAAAATAAAACAGTTTCGGGCTTGATGTCCCAACGTTTGGTTAAACGAACTTGTCAAATCTGCATTTGTATTATAAAAAGGCTCGTACACATTCAACACTTCAAGATCTGAATTAAAATTTCCAAGAGACTCAGATAAATGATGGCAGTGAGGAAAGTTAATATTTGCAAAATCTTTTAAAAAACCTTGTATATTTACGTTAGCAAAATTTCCTATGTTTGCGTGGTTCGTGTTATACGGGGCAGCGATCAGCTTCTTAGTAACACCTGGTGTGACCCTATCAAATAATTCACTTAAATCACTTATATTTGCCGCTATCTGTCCTGTGTATGCAACTGTACCAAAATCTGGTGTCGAATTGTTTCCATAAGAAAATCTAAATCCGGATGGTTGATTTTTAGTTCTAGCATCATACTTGTTAAATTCTGGATTAACAACGTGAGTATGCAAATATCTGTAGTCAACATCAAACAATCCAGGTACATAAAGCATCAAACCTCTGTTGCGATGGTCGGCATATGAACCTGTATAGGTTGTATTCATGTATTGCGCAATTTGTTTCTCGTTAATGACTTTGTTCCAGATTCGAACTTCATGGATATCGGCATTTAAATGGCAGTCAAAATTACTAGAAGCTACATCCTCAGCGCGTTGTTGTAAGGAACCATGTCCCTGAATCTGATCACTAGTAAGTTTGGGCAAGTCTGAAGTTGATCCGTTATAATAAGATCCAATTATCAGTCCATTATACGTATCGGTAGTTGCAATCCCACGGGCATGCTTGAATCGGGAGCTAAGTTTTCCGTCGATATATATCGAAGTATCACCAGTAGATCGTTTATAGGTTATTGCACAGTGGTGCCAATAATCTTTTACTATGGTTGATTGTGATTTCTGAGTTTGGGAAGTTGTTCCAAAAGTTAAATTATACGGAGTATCAGCCGAACTCAGGGTTACAGCGCTCCCTATAGCTAAACCAAGAGAGTAATTTGTCGCAAATCCGCTAGCGTTTTTCTCAGATCCAGTTAAAACCGAAACACTAAAATGACCTGGATAATGTATAACAGTCCCAGTTTTAAGAGTATCCCTTAGTTTTATGTAAAATTCAATTGAAAAATCTCCGCTTCGGGATTGATAAATGTATTCCAGAACGTTGTTATTATTTAATTCAGTCTCTGCGCGATATATCAACGCCGGTTTTAAACCACTGGGTTCGAAAAAGCTCATGCAATTAAAATTAACAAATTTTGAACCTATAGCACTGTTCTGTACCTTATAATAAGGTTCTAAAATCCGTTCAGATAAAGACAAAGCCATCGACCCAGAAGAGAAGATTGAATTTGTAGGTTTTAGGGCTCTTACAAGAAGTTCTGTGCTGTTCCTGGGATGCATTGATATATCACTATACCCAGTTTCAGACGTTGTCGTAGAAGCCTCTATTCCATACTTCTCGTATTCTGGTGGCTCATGACCAGCAACCGCACCGGTACCATCAAGTAATGTTGCTATTTCAAATTCTGCGTTACCAGATCCTAATGCCGCAGCTTCCATAATTGCAATACGCCTGCCTTCGTAGGTATTTTCCCCAAAAGGCTGTGGCGTATTATCACCAGTCAGGCCTACTCGATCGTCAACACTATCTTTCTGGGTTTCGGACCGATCCACAATAACTTTTAGCGCGCCTGTTATCCCAAGTGACGATGAAACAAATGTACGATCGGCATTTAGAACAACAGACGTCATCGCAAAGTTATTTTGGTTTAGCTTTACAAATGACATCTGTAGTCCTCCTATTAAAAGTCTAGGCGAACTCGTATCGTAAGATCCTTTTCATCATTCTTTTCAACCGGTCTTGAAAGCTTTCCTACAGCCAATAAATCCATGTTTGGACCATACAACCCAACAGTTGTAATAAACGCAAACGATCGTTCTGTTGCATCAGCAGTATTTTCGATGACGTTCAATTGGTTAGAGGAATCTATATAGGTCGGATTTGAGCTGTAGTTAAACTCGCCAGGTGCGGCACGACAGAAGTAGATAGTCGACTGAATCTGTGTAGAGTTTTGAAATGCCATGGCAGTAAGGGTACCAGAAGAAAATCTCGTAGTAGCAACGTGATCTATAATGTTGTCAATACTTCCAGACACAAGAAAATCAGGTATAAACTTGGCGTTAGAATTACCGCCACCTGATGTGTCACCAATAACAACAGTACCTCGCTGAATTGTTCCTAATGACGTCATCGCCGTTGAATTGTTGCCTTGCAACTTATCCGAAGTATGGCTGTATGATGTGTTGTTCATCGCATCAATCAAACCATAGACTGGTTGAGATCCCCAGTTTGCTTTTGCCATGTCCAGGACAGCAATCCCAGTGTCGTAAAAAAGTAGCCCAACATCACGAGTGGTGTCTGAGGCCATTTTAATTCTTGCCACAGATCCCGCAACCGTAGTTCGATTATCTGCATTTGCACCAATATCAGAAAAAATCTCAACACCAAATGCGGAAGTTTCTGCGATTCCACCACCACCGATGTTTCTAGAGCCTGATGCTACCAAATTTGTGTCGAAAATATTGGCTTGTTCACCTACTGATGGATCAAATTCTGCTGTTTCTTGAAAAGAACCGATCATTGAAGCACTAGTGTAGTAGCGCATTGCAAACGTTTCTTTTCTAAGTTTATCACGAGCAAACAGACGTTTAACATTAATGAAAAGCGCCGCATCGATTCTGTCAGTTGCGGTAGACACGGTACCGTTGTTTCTTGGGAACGTGTTTGAACCTAGATAAAATGCATGATCAGCGTTACCCAATAAGTAAGAAGCAAACTGTCTGTACGTATCGACTTTTTCTCTCATCATCATTGACTGAGATGCAAACAAAAGCTTACCATTTGTGTCGACCCGATAACCAGGTGCCTCAGACACAATGTTTGTAACTGCAGAATTATGAAACAACCCAACAGACATATCGAACAATTCGTTTGACGTCTGCAACGAAAAGTCTTGATCGTACGTGGTTTGATACAGTGAACTAGTTACACCAGGTCCTATACCACCAGTTACATATACCTGATATTTACGTCGAGTTGCAGATCCAGATATGTCTTCTTGAATCACGTCGATAAGCTGATTTAGTGATGATGCAGGTTGAGAAAAGTCAGCCGGCGTGAATGATTTGAACTGAGCCATTGGTACTCCTTATTAATACTGAACTTGGATTTCAAATGTTGTAGAGACCCCAGTAATAAGACCATCAACTTTAACAACAGTTGTTACTTTGTTGTTCGAATCTTGAAAAGCTGTTAGGCTGCTACCAGTAGAAACAACTCTAAAAGTAAGCCTGAGCGTTGATAACGACTCGCCGACACCAGCTGATGATGCTGACATATCATATACAAGATTTGGACTAAAGGGAACTGTTCTCGGCGCCGATCTTGTTCCAGCAAGCGTAATAAACCTGGAATCAAGGGTTACTCTGTACTGCGTCTCTCTAAGCAGAGCTGAAACGCCTTGAGATGTGTTCGAGGGAATCGATTGATTAATTGTAACAACCGACGTATTTTGACCTTCGATGTTTTGCAACGTTTGGCTCGAGCCAGCTGCTACAGCTAATGATGGAAAAACTGTAAGAGTTGGATTTGACAATGTCACCAGCGGGTGTTTAAGTGCAAGGGCGCCGATAGTCTGTCCTTCAAAGACCGGGGTGTTTTTTTCTATTTTTTCTTTTCCGATTGTTCGACCAAACTTTTTAATAATTGTATAATCAACTTCATCGTCGCCAAATCCATAGTGTACAATTTTAAATGTACCATTGTTTCTTGCAAGCTTAGCTCTTCCTTCATCTGTCAGAACTGCGTCAATGATAACATTGTTTGTGCTGTGATCTAAAAATCCCATTTTTTTCTCCTTAACAAGATTAATTATATCTTTTCTTGAGTTTACGTTAAAATTAATTTGAATTCATACTCTTTATAATTATGAGCCAAAATCAATAAGATTCTGCTGCTGCCTCTTTAGGAAGATATCCACGATCTTATCTGATTGTTTTGTGACGTTAATAAGCTGTATTCGGTATGCCGGCAGAGATTCAAGCTGCTGAGCAACGACGTCGACTTTATCGTTGTTGTTTTCTGATAAATTTACATGCATTAGTTCCGGATCAAAAACTACAGTCATCTTATTTTTTCCGGAAACCTTTATACAGTCAATAAATATTTTGTCAGACATTAACATGTTTGGATACTGTTTCGGCGCACCTTTATATGATGCAAAATCAACCGTAATTGTATTAGTGGCTGAATCAAGTCTTACAATATACTGCGGCGAAAGGTTTGATGAATTTCCGTGCGCATCAATAGCACACATTGCCACAATGTAATTTCTGTCTCTTTCTATGTTAATTGTGTAGTCTGTCACGGGGTTTGTAGATCTAGATATGTATTTTTCCGGAATATTTTCTTGCAATGGAAAGTTTTCTAATCCAATCATATCATTAAATGTCAGATATTTTTTTAACTTAAAGGGCGCATTATAATCTTCACGTGCAAATATCTGGAATCCTTTGATATCGCCTATAGGCCGGGTAGGGATGTTTCCATACTGTATGGGACTAGTCCATCTTAAATTAACGTTTCCATCCCCCATATAAGAGAATTTAATTGCTTCTATAGGTGGCGGTGGCACGTTTTCTACGCATCGTATTTTAACAGACTTTCCTCTCGCGCCAACCATTGCAAAAGAAAATCTTTCGTTGGGATCTGGCTTTACAATATACAACGGATGGAGATTGTATTTATATCTCGCTCCATATTTGATCTTTGAATCACTGATTGAAGATGATTGCAAATCTTTAATTATGAATGATCCAAGTTCCGCTATAACGTTTCCAAGCTCATCAATCTCACTCTTAAAAAGTATGTAGCCAATGATTCCCATGCCGGCAGTGTTATCAAACTCAGCAAAAAGATCGGCGCTGTTCTCAAAATCTAAACCATCAACGCTCATCACATATTCGTCAACGCTTACTAATGCAGGATTAGTTCTTCTCCGAGTACGTACCTGCAAATTTCTTAAATTCCTTAAGTCGTTATGATTTTTCTTACTATGTATGGAAAATGGATTTGCTGCCGAAGCTTCGACCAAATCAAAACATACGTCAGATGCTATCAGTGTTTCATTCGCGCGTTGGGAAAAAATATCTGCGGACTTTGAAGTCGGCCTGTTTGTTGTCAGGTTTAAATAAATTCCCATGTTTTCGGGCGTGTCTGCAAACTGCTGGCCGTCTGCTGTTGAGGCATTTTCAAAAAATGCAGATATTTTGCTTTTGTTTTCTGAGGATCCAAGATCAGAGGTATGATAAAAAGAATAATCCCTTTCTGTATCGCTAGTATATTTTACAAACCCGGCAGACTGCAAAAGAAGTTCGCTTGTGATCTTGTCTTTTTGAGTGATAATTTCGTTGATATGTTCGTTAAATTTTTGGCCAAAGTTATTTGATGCTACAATACTTTCTACTTTACTAAAATTAAGTTCAACCAGGCGCGGTGGAAACTCTAATTTATCTCTATCGGTTATATCTACTTCGTTTATAAACTCGTCTCTTTCGTAATAATTATACACAAATTTAGCTGATAAAAATCTTGGCTGTTGCGTAGAAAATATCATAACCGGTTTTGATGGTAAACTGCTCATGATGAATAACTCCTAAAAGTAACCTGAGAATTAAAGTCATTATGCATTGAGTTTTGAGAATTGCCAGTCTCATCCGTGGTACCATCATCAGATATATCGTAGAAGGACAATTCAATGTTATTTGACTCGGTTGTAATGTTTTCTGACACCTGAGACATATGACTCCAAAAACAAAAGGTTCTATCGAATATGTTTGGTACTAAAGCCATTGTCGTCATTTGATCGGCCGAGAACAATCTAGACTGAGTAATTGACACAAATTGCGCATATCTGTCATATGCAACCTCACTGTCCGAATCAATTGTTTGCCTATGGTAAAAATCCTTAAATGAACGTATTTTATTCTCATCTAATATATTTTCTTGAGATTCTATTCCACATTCTCTAAGTAGTAAATCGATGTTGTCGATACATTTTTGATCAACGTACAAAATATTTGATTGTAGATTTACAGAGAAAGAAGATTCAGCGAAATTTAATCCAGCATAAAAATCTAAATAGAGTTTAAGTAAAGCATCTAACACGTGATTAAAAATTATATGATCAGCTGTTGGCATATTTGTTATTACATTATCATTTTCGTCTGTAGGTACATTCATTTTTGGTGAGTTTAAAATATTTTCGCTAATATATTCAGAAATTGTTTGATAATCTTTTACAACATACTGGCCAGTATCTTTGTCGATTGTACCATATACTAAACTATCTTTTAAGCTTTGCCAACTTGTTTGTTTCGAAAGCCTTTGTATAAGTTCGGCTCGATTGATAAATAACGCCGGCCAATAACAACGCCAAAGTGAATTTAAAGATTTGCCGTTTAAAGGTTCAAACTCTTGCTCAAGCCACACTAATCTATTTAGTATATCAAGCGATTGCGTCGATTTATTTGCATCAATATATCCTGCCGGTAAACCTACTGCAATTATTCTACCAAATTTTAAACTATGTGCATCTCGCGTTCGATTTGTCAAATTTGCATTTTCAGAACCATAGTTGGTATTGTTTAAACCGGTCCCTAAGAACACTTGCAAATCTTCGTCTGTTGTAGATATAAGTGATGCATCGAGAAGCATGTTGTTTATTAAACGACTAATATTTAGGGTGAGCGACGTATCATCTGCTGTCATGTCAAATGTCACAACTGGCCCAAAGTTTGAGGACGGAGCATATGCATTAGATCGTATGCCTGATTCTTCAGATGCTAAAAACGATCTTAAAAACGTTTGTCTTAAAGATGAGTATTTTATAATTTCGTTAGCTTCTATACCTGGTAATGTAGCGGCATCAAAAAGTTCAGCGCCGTTTGGATCTTTAACTAATCCTTCCATGTTTGCTTGAGCTTGACTATAGTGTCTAGATACTGCCTTTAGGTATTCCATTAGCCTTCGTGTATCTTCCCGGTGGAATATACACGCCTTTATCGTTGTCGACAAAGCTCCACGTTGAGGAGAAGAAGCAAAAGAGCTAATAGGTAACTCAGTATTATCGATAAAATTATAGGGAACAATTTCATCCTTGTCAAGCAAAAATCCAAAATATGCTCTTACTGAGGCTTCTAGGCTTTGAACTTCGGCTCTGACCTTTGCATCAAAATCTTGCAACGACCCTTGGATTCCTGAAAACAAAGTGGAATCAACAAAAGCCAAAGTATCGCCGCCTGGCACTACGACACCTTCGACTTCGACGTCCATGCTGAATTCACCTGCAAGAGTTTTTTCAACTCCACGTGGAATAACAAATCGTTCAACAAAGCTTTGATTCTCGAGCTCGATACCAGCTGCGCCCCAGTCACCGTAATTTATTTGCCACCGCACCGGTCCTTTTTTTGGATCGACATTGTCAACTATAGGCAGGAAAAGTTTTGCAACCTCTGCCTCAAGCATAGTTCTGTCAATGCTAGTGTTAACCGTTACATATGTATCATTCGTTGTTGCAGAGTCATTTGGTTGAGGAGATAATCCAACTAGCCTTTTAGTTCCAATGCGAATATTATTTTTGAAAGCCTTACATGCCTGACCTGTAATCTCCATTATTAGCGCGCGCATATAAACATGCGTTAAAGCTTGGCCCTCCGGATCTGTTCCTTTAGAAGATTTGTGCCCGGCAAGAAACAAGGATTCTGAATCGTTTGAGTCTAAGAATTGTGCATCAGTTGATCGGCCATAAATAAGTCCTATGTTTGTATTATCAAAAATAGTGCCAAGTACGCCAACAGCGGTTGCGTCTGAATATTCACCTGGAGTTCTTTTTGTAATTCCATATTCGTTAGCACTGACCGCAATATCATAAGCGATGTTTTTTTCTACTTCGGCACAAAAGCTGTTTATCATCATGAGCATGTGGCTGTATAAACCTATACTGCTATCAAAATTATTGTAGGGATACGATTTACTAAGTATCTTGTTATACGGATGATATCGACGATGGTCAGTACCATGTCCGGGTGCTGAAGGATGTAACTCGAGCTGGGCTTGTACCGAGTTATATGCAAGATTCCAAAATATATCTTGTGACTCATCGACAATACTTGCAAACATCTCGATAAAGAAAAGAAGCTTTCGAAACAATTCTTCCTTTCTCGGCAATATTCCAGATGACATTTCTGCATCGATAAGACCTTGTTCAGCTGCATCATTGTAAGAGAGAGGTTCTCCGTCTTCTCCGTAAAATGTACCAACATACGCGTAATCACCGCCACCAGCGTCAGTATTCATCATTCCATACATGTTTGGTCTCATTGAAGTGACCTGCAGCGGTGTTGAGCTTACAAGGGTGTTTGAAGGACCAGTCCCGCCGTTTGGGCCGTTAACTAAGCCAGACCCTCCTGCAGCCACGTTATACGCCGGCTCTCCGATGGCATTAATCTGCGCAGCTAAATCTACTCCTAGGTCCTGTGCCCCATAGCCGAATCCGTGCGTAAATTCTTCCGTGTCCATTCCAGTATACATGCCGTTAATTATCGAGTCCGTATCGACATATTCTTCACCTTCATGCGGTTCTCCGGCCAAGTATCCACCAGGCCCGTCAACATAGCTTTGAACATAATAATTGATATCTTCTTGAACATTATTGACATAAGCCATTGTCTCTTCAATCGTCTCCAGTCCAACTGCAACCGTATCCTTGAGAAGTTTGTTGTTAACTTTCTCTATTTCCCGTGACTCATTTACTATTACAAGACCCTCATCTATTGCTTCCATCACTTCGAAGTTGATACTCTCTAGTACGTCTTCCACTCGATAGCTTGGTGCAGCCGGGTTGTAGTCGCTAAACACGTATTTACATGCTGCAGAAATATTACTTAATCCAGGCTGATGATGTTTTAAGTCATCAAGCGTACCGTCATACACTTTTTTAAAGACCCTTACAATTTCATTAAAAATAATTTGTCCATGGCCACGAAGAACAACGGAGTTTAACTTATTCTCAGTTTTATTAATTATGTCATTAAAAAGTTTTGAAAAGTTATCCAATCCCCGAAAATCAGTTTCACGACCTTCTATAATGTTTCCAATATTTGCGTCAAACCACTGTTCTATTCCAGAAACAGAATCCGATGTGTCTCCAGAAAAATTTGCGTTTGGCCTTTCGAACGGATATATTGTTTTTCCGTCCTGGTTATATCGCAAAATCTGCGCAAGCTTTTTTGTATTATCAAGCTCTGTCAAAGACTTTACATCGTTTTTTACATCAATTGCGTCGCCTAAAATTTGCAACAATAAGGTTTCTTCGCTAAAATATTCTTCTCCTAGGTCAGGCGCATTGGACAATGAATTTGTGTTAACAATATACGATTTAAACATGTTGACGTAAAGACCCTGGGCGAAATGCGCTGCCATGGCAGATGGAGAGTCTCGAAATTGCTCTGCCGTATAGTCTAAAAGGTCCGTCCAATCCTGTTCAATTGCGTCATAAAATTGAGTTGACCGGAATCCTGCATCGCTCCTATACCTCTGGCTGTTGAAGCCAGAAATGTTACTGTATATCTTGTAGTCTCCATAATTGGTGCGATTGGCTTTTTGCTTTCCATATAAACCAAAGTTATCATGTAATATACCAGTTGCAGAGTGGATCCAAGACGTTGCGGTTTGCATTCGATACGAGCCGTCAAAATCGTTGTCTATAATTCTCGGGCTATAACCCTCGTTTGAGGACAGTCCAGTTGGAGTCTCGTATACTCCGTTTAAGCTGTTTGCAAGAAAATATCCGCCGATCTCAATATATGCCGATAAGTCATAAAAGGCCTGTCTTATTGCAACTGTTGCGTTCAAACCCGGCGTAAAACCTAAGGTTTGAAGCCCATATGAATCAAAATCAGTGACAGTGTTAATAAAGTTAGCTTTATATTGGTCTATTTCTTTAATAAATTCGATTGATTTTAATAGTCGATTCTTTTTTACTTCGTACGCATCTTCAAGATCAGTAAGTAAATTAATTTCTGGAAACAAGGTATTATTGTAAAAATTTGTTAAAGCCTGATGCTGCCCAATGCTGTAATTTAAACTTGAGGCGAGAACAGATTTACTCTCCACGTCTCCAGTTAAGTCATAATCAGAGGCTGCCAATATTTTTGGCCTGTTAACAGATATGCCTTCTTTCTCGATGGGGCTATAGGAATCAGAGATTAGGGAACTTGACCCATCGTTCTCCTCGAATGAGTCTGCAAATACATTTGATGAATTTAAGTCAAATCTAACATTATCAGAAGAAACAAAATTATTTAATCCCTCTGAAGTAATCGAGACCAATCTGGTTGGATCGATCTCATTAAAGTCATCACGATAGATTTCTCTAGGGCTTTCGGTGCGTACAGGGTCACGTGAATCTCGTTCTCGAGACTCCGATACGGTTGTAAAACTGCCAACTCTGGTGGTGCTGCCACTGCCGGAGGTGGTGGTACTGCTGTCGTCGCTGCTACCGTTGTTACTGTTGCTACTAGTATTGGTACTTGATTCACCGGTCTGAATAGTGGTAATCGAAGATGATGCTCGATACACAATTTGCATTATGCTCGTGTTATTCAACGAAAATTGCGGAGTTGCAGCATTCGCCGAATCTGAAATATATGCCACGGTGAAGTTTGAGTTACTAACAGCAAAGAAATAATATTTGTCCTGGAATCCTTTTGGGTTATCTGGAAACTGTTGGATCCATGCGTTGCCAGTTCGCGTGTTTACATCACTTAAACCAAGGTTGTTTTCTGCATGGTCAAGGGCGTTTATCCAGCCCAGCCACCCGGTAGAATCATTGTCGCCTACATCTGAAGTTGGAGTGGATTCTGCGTTTGCGCTGTTAACAGCCACGCTTAGTGCAGCAGCTGGATTTGGTGCGGCTAAAGTCGACGGTCTTGGAGGACCACCAGATGACTGGTTGCCAAATTGACCGTTTGGACCGGATTGGGTGTTTCCGTACGGATTGCTCATCTTATAATACCTCTAAACTTATCTTGTCTATTAAGGCCTATTGCACCAAGCGTTGCCCTTTCATCACGTTTTCTCAAAACATTTGTCGACGCAATATCAATAAGGTCTGTCTCAAAAGAAGCAATATTTTCAAATCCCAACGATCTAGCAATTAATTTGTATTTTAGTTTATTGCACGCAAGATCGGCACTTGATGCATCGATGTAGTAAAATTGAGAATTAACTAGCTTGTTTTTCCCAAGAGATCGAAACTCACCAGTTGTTGAGTCTCCAACTAAAAGCTCAAAATGATCAGCTAGTCTTATAAGACTTTCATCGATTCTCATCTGCAACACTACACAGTGATCATTCGTCCCTACTTTTTCCAGCCTGGCTCTAAATTTACCGCTTTTATTGCCTTTGTATTTTGGTTCCGCATCTTGTACAAAGACCTTTGTTTTCGAGTTTAAAGACTCTTCATACAAAAAATTACGAGAAGATGTAATATTTCCTAATAAACCATAATCTTTTCTAGAGGGTGAGTTGTACACGTATGGATGAAAGCTGTATCCAGTTTTTCCGTCGGTAAATTCGTTTGGTACTTCAAGTTTTAATGGCTCTTCTAAAAATGATAGTTCGTTAGCCAGTAAATAACTACCCATTCGAAACTCGTAATAGTAATTCCGCGTACTGTTTGTGTAAGATGTCACACCAGCGTTTTGCAAAAATGCTGTATCTATTTCAAATTCTGCTTCAAAATTACCATACTTGTCAATATTTGCTTCAAGAGTATTTAGCTCACCCGGGTTTAAAACGTAAATTCCCAAATTTTCCGAAACACCTGTTGAAGAATGTCTAATGATTTTTAATGTACAAACGCGTTTATTGTTTCTGCATGCTTCGTAAAAATCATCAGATGGATTATTGAGAGAATAATTAATGTCCTTTGGTATAAAAGGATTTGGATACGTCAAGGAAACTTTAAATTTTGGCGTTCCATTTCGATTCTGAGACATTTTAGCTGATTTAAAAACGTGGCCATTTAAATCTTTCTCATATGTACGTACTGTTTTTTGAAACAAGTGTTTTTCAATTCCATAGCGATTGACTGCAAAGAAATCGTAAGCATACACGGTGTTAATATCCGAAATTCTTGAATCATCATACGTCAATACTATATCGTTGGTTTTGTTTTCACTAGTTTTTCTTACGCCGCCTGACATGTCAATATTTAAATTTGATAATCTTTGGGTTTGCCCGGAGAGTGTGTTAGTTCGTACGGCAAATATCTGTGTAGCGTCGCATGGGATGTTTGCTATATAGAATCTTACTGCCTCTGAGTTAAACTGCATGCCGCATGCTGTAGTGTTATATTCATCGAAAAAACCCTCATTCACGGCTGTTTGGGAATGGCATATTTCAATTCCGTTTACAATTGGAATAATATGAAACATGATTTTTTTTGAAAAGTCAAACGGCGCATTAGTAAGATTTATTGCCTTTGATTGACCTTTACTAAACACTCCAAGATCATAGTTAGAGTCGATTTCGGGTGTACGTGATAAGCTACGTGCTAGCACTCTATAGCTATCTATCATACCGTTATGTGTCGAATTTATATGCAAATAATCTATGTTATCTTTGTGACTAAATGAAATAGTAAATATTTTTCGTTCTTTTGCAAGTGTTGAAAAATAGTTATAGTTTTTTATAAATGAAGAACGCCCGGCGGTTGTTTTAACCAATTTTGCATTTTTCTTCACACTTCCTAAAGAACGGCCTGAAGGGTTTTTTAAGCGTACTTCCGGTACAAAACCCAAAGGTGCGGTCACAGTTATTTTTTTCTTTGTGACTTTTGGCACAAAACTTTCTGTTTCGGATTTAATGGTAGGCTTATTTAAATTTAGATTTTTGAACGGACTCATTACTGGAGAAGCGAGCGATTTTGTGTTTGCTAAAGGTTCTGTACCTCGATCAAAATTAATTAAGTTATCGACGATGTCATTGACGTTTACGTTTCCAGCTGGCCTGAGTGAAGAAATAGGTCTTTCTAGAAAAGTCATATGAGATTCTAGAACATTATCTTTCACTATTTGATTTTCGCCAGCTGGTGATATCATACTACTTCCCAGATCGCCCAAGTCACCATGAGGCAATAATTCTTTTGGGTCGACTGTAAGCACCGACTGCGGTGCCGACATGCTTCTCTTATAGCCTTTAAGTGATTTATTGAAATCTTTTATAGTTTCAGGGTTTTGGATGATTGATTCTTTTGGTTTAGTTACTATTTCAATGCCGTTTATTTTATTGTTAATAAGCTCAGCCATGTTTGCTTCAATTTCAACTTCAAACTGCTGTTCTCCTCTCGTGAGTACCGATGAAACGTTTTTTTGTTTGATATCTGCCTGAACGTTTTCGAATGCAGTCGCGTTTGCATTGCTTATTTTTTGTTTAAAAAGCTTCATATTTTACTCAAAAATAATTGTTAAAACCTTTACGAACTTTGGAATATTGTTCGAATCTCTAAATACCTTTCCCAGGTGATAAACACATCCTAATTCATCGCCGGTTTCGTCAACATATGTTCCGTAATCCACTATTGCCAATTTGCCAATGCTGTCTACGTTCATTTCAAACACTTGTGAAACAATATTTAAGTAAGGATCGTCTGATGAAAGTTCTATTGTCTCTTTTTGAGCATATTCATATTGAGACTTTACTTGTTCAAAAGTCAATCTAGGGTAATTGTTCATGCGTCTATAAGCCGCCAAAGGCAATTCATTTGTACTAAATGGATCATCGTAAACTGGCGCTAAATACTTGAAAGCAGGAAGAGAAGCAAAAGAGTCATTAGTAAAGACAGGACTCATTGCGTCGACAAACTTTGAGCTCGTGTTGGTTGTAGCTGGACGATCAAATTCAATTTGGCTTTTATCAGTTTTAAAGAAATCTTGATTCGACCAATTATTTTTTGTTCCTATAATCTGTAAATTATCAAAACTATTAATAGCGTTTTGCAAAACATCTGCAGATGCGCTAAACACATTAGCCGATCCAGAAATAAATCTTGGAACAGGTTTACCGGAACTAGTGTCTGTTGTATGTATTTTACCGTCGACAAGATTGTTCCCGGAGAATATATCCATTGATATAGCTCCATCCGAGTTTATTTCTGGTATCACTGTGTCCGATGGAGAAGAATATGATTCAAACATAATTCTTGAACCGGCATCATCTGCAACGTTACCATCACCCGCCCTATAGAATACGCCATGATCTGAAAAAGATGCAAACTCAATTTCAAATGTACCATCCGCAATTTGCCGGCGGCCATTTGTAGTTAGAAGAACATCCATTATTCTTTGTTTGTCGTTTAAAATCCCAGCCATAACTTTTTAACTTCTCCTCTTATTAATTATACGCAACGTTAAAAATGCTATGACTGAATTTTTCTTCGGTATTTTGCAACACTTATAGGTCTTTGACCAAGTTTTTCTCGAGATCTTAATTTAGACAATGGTTTATTTTTGAGTTGTGCTCGTTTTTTTTTCCATTTCCTCGGTGTCAGAGAATCTTGTTTTCAATCTAGATAAAAGCTGTAGATCTGATTTGTGTTTTTCTGACGCGCTATCAACGCTCCTCTTGGTGTCCTGAACTGTTTTTACGATTCCTTGAATACCTTTAACTAGACTATCGATCTTTTCATCATACGATGCTGTATCGTTTGCCGCGGTGATGGCTGTCTGTGCTTCCTGGATAACTTTGTCAGATATATCTTGTAAAAGCTTTCTTGCATCAGTAAGTTCATTAAAATTATTTTTAATCTCGCTTTCGAAAGCTTTTAATTCATTTAGTGGTAAACTCATTTTTTGCTCCTTTGAAAATGATTGATACATAATACAAATAAAAAGCGGGCATGTATACACATGCCCGCATATATAAATCTAATAAATAGATTTATGCACGACCGATGATTGAAACAACGTCATCCTTTTCAAGTCCGAAAGCGAACTTAATGTCGAATGCACTCATGTCCAATGTTGAGGCAATATAATCACCAGAGGTGAAAGATGCCGCACTTGTGTTAGTACTGAAAGGTCCAGAACCAGATACAAGCAACTGACCATTAACGAATACGTCAACAGCCTTCGAAGCATTGGCGGTTTGAATCGCGCTGATGTCTTGCTCACTGATACCAGTTGCTGTAGCCAAACCATTGTTTGCAGCAAGAGTCGCATCATTAAGAGTAAGCTGAGCTTTGAATGCATTAGCCTGACCACCTTGAGCAACCCAAGATGTAACACCAGAACCATTTGTACTCAAAACATAGTCAGCAGTACCATTTGAGTTTGGAAGTTCGAAAACAACACTGTCGTTAGCAAGGTTAGATGGCGCTCTGAATGTAGAGAAGTTCGAACCATTGTTCGTACCTTCGAACATCTGCATCTTAGCACCAGTTGAAGCATCCGGGTTCTTCAGTCTGAATCCACTTTCAACGTCAACTCTGTCGTTTCCAGTATCTAAAACCATGAAGTTAGAAGCTTCAGATCCAAGCTTAAGTTCTGCTTTGTCGTCGGTTGCAACGTTGATTACCAAACCAAAACCGTTTGAGGTTTGAGCAGATAAATCAGTGAAAAGAATCTTACCAGTACCTTCAGCGTTTAACAAGATATCTCTGTTTGATTCTGCGATGAATCTCGAAGTACCGTCACCTGGATCAGCAACTCTCAGTTTACCACCGTTAGATGCAAGAGATCCGGAGATTTCCAAAACATCAACACGTACTGGCAATGCAGTTCTGTTATCAGGTGATGCAACAGTAGTTCCAGTACCATCAGCAAGAGTCTGTTGGAACTTGAAAGTATCTGCATCAGATTCGTCGAAGAAGGCTGCAATGTTATTTCCATTACGAACCATCACAAGACCAAGATCAACTGTAGTACCAGTATTTCCTGAACCTAAAACAATGAGAGGATCTTCAACAGCCAAGTTTGCTGTATTAACAGTTGTCGTGTCACCACTTACTGTCAAGTCACCAGTAACGGTAAGGTTGTCACAAATTGTAACTTCAGAGGTTGAGTGACCGATATTAATGGCAACACCAGAAGTGCCTGTAGCCAAGCTCAATGTACCACCAGTTTGAATGTGACCAACACCAGCTGCATCGATTTGCAAGATACCAGCGTCGATGTCAACAATAGAACCAGCAGCTGCATTACCATCAAGGAAGATTGCTCTACCTGCAGTATGCGCCGATTCGATTACAATTTCACCAGCAGCGTTTGTTGTCTTGATTTCGATAGCATCGTCTGAAGCACCATCAGAGCTAAGCAATAACTTACCGTCAGCAGGTGAGCTAATAGCAGTACCAGCATCGTTGAAGCCAAGATAGTTGGTTGAATTCAAGACAACACCAGCATCAGGAACGTGAGTCAATTTTACGTCTTGATCGTCACCTAAGTTAATAACCCCTTCATCAGCAATGAAAAGATCAGACCAGTTGTTACTTGTAGTACCAAGTGCAGCTCCGTCGTCAGAAGCAGGTTTGATTGTGTGTGAGAATTCACCAGCGTTAGCCAAGTTGAATGAGCTAGCACCGTGAATTTTTTGAATACCAGCACCGATGGCGTCCATTACCTCTTGCAAACTAGTTGCGGCAAGAGACTTATTGGCACTGGATGGATCGTTAGCTGCACCACCGTCGTCAAGAGACCCGGTAAGCTGAGCTAATCTTATTTGTGATTTAATAGCCATTTGTATTTCTCCATTTATACAATTGTTTGTTTTTACTCTTCTACAACAATAAGAGAATATATCTGAACTTAACGAACACTACTTACCTAAATTTCTTTACTATAAGTATGACTCTAACAATATTTAAATCTAAAATAACTGTTTAATTTCTGTACAATATTTTTTTAAGATTCCGCACGTGGTTATCATAAACTGCACAGTCTGATCCTGCAAATTCTATAGCGTATTTTACGCCTTCGTTATTTGGATCATCAAACACGAACATGAATCGCCCAGATGATTCTCGGTCTGCAGAAACAAGCTTTAGTCCTTTCATCATCAGAAATGCAGCGATCGATAAATCGGATGTTTGATACTTCATTCTTAACTCCATTTGGTATCCACGATTATAATTATGTCATCAAAAATATTTAACCCACCAAGTCGACATTATTAAAAGCGATAATTTTTCAATAATTAAAATAGTTCTTATTCATACTCAACTACCGTAATATATGAATATTTCTAATAGTTTTAATTTGCTAAAACGATCGTCACTGAAAAGTAATTACTAGAATCTGATCGTCCGCATCTAAGTCGAAATCAAACGTAATTTCAGCTGAATTATTTACAACATAGTCGTACGAGGATCCCGAGCGAAGCGCCTGCCCGTTATAGAAAACGTCGATCTTATTAAAATCATAGTTAACCGTTGAAAAGTTGATTCCGGGTGTTGAAAACGGATGCGTCGCTCCATGAGATTGCGTCACTTCATAAAACTTTTTTGAT